>JACCDN010818580.1_pt1 | contig 58406 bp, 67 predicted proteins | sample 7441691 | NCBI WGS metagenome assembly JACCDN01 (sample SAMN15323439, study PRJNA562643) | freshwater metagenome | isolation source: river surface water | place: USA:Blue River Watershed | collected 2017-08-16 | reverse complement strand
GCTGCGTTTATATTTTGTAAAAAATAGAATTGAAATCGTTAGCATTAAGCAACTAGAAAGTTATATTTTGTCAGCCAAACAACAATTTGAACAACGATTATTTAGTAAAATATTTAATAATTTAACTAAAAAATGGAAATTTAATCTAAGTCCTAAAAAAATGAACCCCGTAAAATAAAAACAGAGTTCACTTTTAGTTTTTTTAGGTGTATCTTAATGAAAAAAATGCATCAAACTAACTTAAGAGATAATCATTGATACATTGGTGATGATATCAACATTGTCTTAACCGGTCAATAGCTAAATCTTTACAATACTTTTTATAAATTATAACTTGTTTTTCAGTTTCGCTATTTCCTCTAAGCTAAAACCAGTGACAGAAGCAATAAGTTTATCATCTATTTTCTGTTTCAACATATTAAGAGCCGTCTTCTCCAAAATAGAGTGTGCATTTGTTTTAATATCACTGCTCATGAAATTATTTTAGCTTTTCTATTTGCTTGATAGTTAAACCTGTAATTTTAGCTATTTTTTCGATAGCATCTCCATCTAAGAGCATAGCCTTGGCGATTTCTATAGCTTTTTTTTCTTCACCTCTCACCTCACCCCTAGCCTCACCTCTCGCTTCAGCAGATATTATATAGTCACGACCTTTCATAGAATCCATGACGTAGGTATCGTAAACCTCTCTTTCCTGATTGGTCATTTTTAATATACTTAAACGCTGTGCTACTTTCTGCATGTAAGGAGACTTAAAATCCTCTTTTACCTCAGAGTGTTTCATTAAATATAACCACTCGTCGATTTCTTCTTTTATGACATCATCAAATAAAGGAATTGAAACAATAAAATATTCAGGGAATATGTTGTGAGCATCAAATGTATGCATTGCTCTATCTATTAAATGAACATCTACAGGATGCGTGTGGTCTATCTCATGAAATATTACCTTGCCGTGATGTAGTGGCGCTTTGGTATTTTCAAAAGGAAAGTATAGCAGATTGATATGGAATACCTTCTTAATTTGTAAATAATCCTGATTTGCCCCGAGATTATCAACGATTAGCCTTGAGGTATTAAATACTGCCTTGTTCAGAAAAAGATCAGTATAAGCACGATCGATCTCAACTATATAGTTATTACCCTGTTCGTCTTCAACTATAACATCTGCTATACTTCTTTTTAAATATCTACTTTCCTTATTGCTTTCGCCGTCAAGTAAGGCCTTAATCTTAACAGGTTTATACCCTTCTGATGTAAGCAGAGCTGAGATAAACCCTTCGACTATTTCATAATCGCCTTTATCTTTTAGAAGATATTTGATAGCGTAATCAAAGCTAATTAGCGGTTTTTCCATATTAATAATAATTTAAAGAGACAACTTAACACCAACTAGCGCTACAGTACCTTTTACCTTTCTTGCCTTTAAATTAGGATAAAACTCAGGCTTACCTTTGAGAGTATAAGCATGGATTTCAGCATAAGGCTTTAACCCTGGTGCAAGTATATGACTTACGGCTAGTTTTACTGAGTTTACCTTATTTTTAAACTGCTCTGAGGCAAAATATGATAATGAGGTTGTTGTAGCTTTATTATAGGTATAGGCAATACCGGCATTATAGTATTGAGACTTACGGTTACTTTTATGCAATTCTTTAGTAGTTAAACTACTTCCAAAAGAGCTGTAGCAGGCATTATACTTAAAATCACCAACCTTTAATTCAGCACCGATATTATAACTTTTTAAATCACTTAATTTATATTCCAGTGGGTTCTTATCGTCTTTATTAGCAAATTTCTTGATTTTACCTGCAGATTTGCCGTATTCACCGGTTAGAGCCAGTTTTAATTCTGCTTCTTCCGTTAATTTCTGTTCAAGTACTATCCCACTAGTAATAGCATCTTTAACTGATCTATCAATTTCAAACCTATCTATAGCAGGCTCTCCTACAGCATATTTTTTTATCCCGTCTGATTTATCTGATGGTTTCTCTACACCGGTATTAGCAGAATCAGGAGTATAGGATATACCAAGCCTGATTTTACTAGAATCGGTCAAATCAAACTTAGGAGTATAATAATTTATTGTTCTTGGCGGTTCACTACTGTAAGTGGCAGAATCCATACTTGCAATTATTTGGTCACCAAGGAAAGACCCTTCCGAAGTCAAAAATGAGGGTACAGCTTTTGTGCTTTGTTTTAGGTAATCTATCCCGGTTTTAATGTATTTTGTCGGTATGGATCCATCACTTATCATCATATTCTTAGCAGCAGGAATAGGTGAACCGGCTTCAATTCGACCAAACTCATGTTCTAAAAATACGTATGAGCCGTTATAGTCCTTGTTAACTTTTCTTTTAGTTGTAGGCACTAGTATGATCTTGGCACCATAAGTAATGTCATCAGTAGTATTTGATATGGCAGCAAATAAAGCCGTATCGTTATAAAAAGCAAAACCTCTTTTATTAGCTGATATATTCTTCTCTGAGCCTTTTAGTTTGCCTTGATTGCTAAATCCACTTTCAAAGGCAGCATATGCTCCAAGTTTTATATTCAAATCCGATACCACAGGCAATGGATCGCCGGCTAATGCCGTGCTACTTGCAAGTAAGCCTGCTAATAAAATAACTGATGCTTTTTTTATTACCATATCTTTCCTCTTATATTCATTACTCTTAATTTTCTAAAAATACACATGGATTATAACATACAATCCCTTACCTCTAAACTAAAAAAGTACGAGAAAATCAAGATTAAAAAGGAGTGTGTTATAATTATTTTAAGTAAAGGAAATAGTTAACGCATATGAAGCGTAAGTCCGATCATATAAATTCGTCTCTACTTGATCCTGCTTTAATGTCTACATTCGAGCAGAGTTATTTGGATGAATTATTTAAAGTACAGGAGCAAGTAGCAAGTAGCGAGGGCTCTTTATATGAATTCTTTAAATCGAGCTGGCCTTATATTGAGGGTAACATGCCTTATGTTGATAGCTGGCATATTCAGGCTATAGCTGAGCATCTAGAGGCGGTTTACGCACGCCAAATAAAAAAGCTGATCATTAATGTTCCGCCCCGCACTGGTAAGACCAATTTAATATCGGTAGCTTTTCCTGCCTGGGTATGGATACATAACCCTAGTGAGCGGTTTTTAACTGTTTCCTGCGTTAATTCCTTAAGCCTTGAGCATGCACAGAAGAATAGATCATTACTCGAAAGTAACTGGTATCAGGATAATTGGGGATATAGATTCCCTCTTCTTAGAGACCAGAACGTTAAAAGCTTTTTCCAGAATACCAAAACAGGATATAGGCAATCAACAAGCGTAGTATCTAAAACTGTCGGTAAAGGCGGTTCAATTATTATCATTGATGACCCTAATGACCCAGGGGACTTATCTGAAATCAAAAGAGAGAACGTAATTAACTGGTGGACGCAAAGAATGTCTACCCGTTCAAATAACCCAGCTAATGACTGCCGAATAGTTGTCCAGCAAAGAACGCACGAGAATGATTTAACCGGTTATATCAGAAAGAATGACAGCGAGAGTGATTGGGTAGAATTAGTGCTGCCGCTAGAATTTGAGGAAAAGCGCAAGTGTATTACTGTTCCTCTTGGTATAGATCAGGTTATTTGGGAAGACCCAAGAAACAAAGAAGGAGAGGTGCTAAGTAGCTTACGCTTTGGCGAAAAGCAGGTAAATGAGTTAAAAAAGTTACTTGGCTCTTATGGTTATGCAGGGCAGTGCCAGCAAAGGCCTTCCCCTATCGGCGGCGGAATAATCAAGAAAAAATGGTTTAAGTTCTGGACTAGCCCTATTAAGCCTAAATTTGATTACATATTGCAAAGCTGGGATACGGCAATTTCCGATGAACCAACAGCTGCATATTCTGCCTGTACTACGTGGGGAGTATGGGGTGAAAAATCCGAGGATGAGTTATTTAGGATGATGCTACTCTCTAGTTGGCGGGGTCGTGTAGGCTATCCGGAGCTCCGAAGCAGGGCTCAGCGCTTAGCCAAAGATTATAAGGATATAGGTGAGCATAAGAACCCAATGCCGGCTCAAAGAACTGTTGATTGTTGTTTAATAGAAGCAAAGGCAACGGGCGATCCTTTAATACGTGATCTAAGGCTTGGGGGAGTTCCTGCTATAGGCTACACCCCAAAAGGCGATAAGAATGCAAGAGTACAGAGAGCAGCACCTCTTATTGAGTGCGGGCTTGTATATTTGCAGGCCGAAGAGAAAAATCCTGAAAGGCTAACTCCGTTCGCTGAAGAGTTTTTAGAAACAGTGATAACTTTTCCAAATGGGGAATCAAAGGATTTGGTTGATTCGATGACGCAAACAATTTTATACCTCCGAGACTTTGATACTTTAATTCATACAAGTGATGTTAAGGAAGATGAGACAATTACTAAACCTAGGAAATTATACTAATGGCAGTAGGAAGTAGAGCCTTGAAAGAGGCGAGATTAGATAGCATGAGGAAAAGACGGAAGAAAAGGGATAAGGTTATCCCCGATTTATCTGTTACCGAGAACCTTGAGCCTGAATTTCTAAATTTGACTCAAGAAATGCCGATGGAAGAACAAATCCTACCACAAGAAACAGGTAGTTTAGATGAACCGGTTTTACCGGAAGAAGAAGCACTTATTTCCCTAGAAGATCAAATCTTATCACGTATAGATAAGAAGGGCGAAGAATTAGCACCTCCGGATGCTACCTTTAATAGTAACTTTGCAGATGATATACCGGAAAGCGTCAGAGATAAAATCGCTGCTTACTTGGAAGAAGTAACAGAAAAAGATACTAAAAACCGCGCACCATGGCTTGATATAATTGAAAAGGCTAAAACCTTACTTGGCTTTAAAATTGAGGAAATACAAGACCCAAATAATGTCAAATCTAAATCCAATTCTTCCATTGGAAACGCTGCCCAGATTAAGACTTACGATACTACTTTCTCTAGCAGCGTGCTTCGGCTCTGGGCAACGCTTCGCTCCGAGTTGTTGCCCTCCACGGGTCCTGTAGGATTTAGGACTGATGTTAGTGTGAGCGAAGATTACGAATTAAAAGGCGAGATGGTCAGGGATGCTTTAAATGAGTATTTAACAGTTGAAGATAAAGGTTTTTATCCAGACTACGATCGGTTTCTATTGTACTTAATTTTATATGGGTGTGTATTTCGTAAAATCTACTATGACCCTATTACTGGTAAGCCCTTGAGTAGGTTTATCATGCCTGAGGACTTTTTATTTGATAATAACTGCTCAAGTATTACCGAATCAAATCGTCTAACTCATATTAGGTATCTCTCAAAAAGAGAAATCCTCTTCAATATGCAAAGCGGGATATTTTCAAAAGTTGATCTTGATTACCTAGATAGCTTAGGTAGCAGCGACGGGGAAGAAGCAACGGATGACTCTAAAATAAAACAGGTAGACCCGACAAATTCCCGTTTTCCTTTTTATGAGACGCACGAATATCTGGTTTTGAATGATTTTTTTGACAATAACAATGCATCTGAAGACTATAGTATCCCACTACCTTACGTTATTACCAGATGCGGCAGCAGTAATCAGATCGTATCACTTACGCCGAACTGGGATGAAAACGATCCAACCAAAACAAGGATTAACTGCTTCATTCATTATAATTTATTCCCCGGGTTTGATGTTTTTGGACTGGGGCTTGCTCAAATACTTGGCTCTAATTCAAAGAGTTTAACTTCCATGCAGCAAATGGCGATTGACGCAGCTATTTTCCAGAATTTCCCGGGAGGGATGAAGGCTAAGGGAATAAAAACTACTAATAATGACTTGAATATATTACCCGGTCAATTCGTAACTGTTGAAACCGGTAATTTGTCCTTGCGTGATTCAATTATGCCGCTTCCTTATAACGGACCTTCTCCAGCTTTGCTTGAATATATTAACCGGATAACTGCTCAGACACAGGAGCTAGCGTCCGCAACAGAGATGGGACTTACTGAAAATAATCAGAATACGCCTGTCGGTACTACGATTGCCTTGCTTGAAGTATCCAATCGGATGCAATCGGCAATAATGAGAACAGTACATAGTAGCTTTAGCCAGGAGTTGCAGCTCTTTTATAAAATGTTCAACCTGCCATCACTACCTATAGACAAAGAGAGTTTAAAAGTAATCCCTGTATCTGATCCGTCTGTTGAATCTTCTACGCAGAGAATAATCAAGGCAGAAAGTATTTTAAAGTTAGCTAGCAGTAGCCCTGAGCTACATAACATGCGAGAAGTATATTTAAAAGTATATCAAGCCCTAGGGATTAAGGACATTGATAAGATACTACTTCCCGAACCACCACCGCAAGAACAGCAGGAACAACAACCTATAGACCCGGCATTACAGGTACAGATTGCTGACATTGAGCAACGAAAACTTGAAGTAGAGTCAAAAGAACGGCTAGCTCACTTAAATATTGAAGCTGACGGCTATAAGACGCAAATGAGTATCGAGCTTGATAAGGAAAAACTGGAACAAGAGAAGTATTTAGCTGAATTAAAAGTTAACCAGCAACAACAACTTGCCGAGCAGAAATATCAGATTGAACTTTTAAAGCTCCAGTTAAACGAGAAAGAGAAAGTAATAGATACGTTAACCAAGGAACAGGAAATGAGTACTAAGAACGAGCTTGAATTACTAAAGCTGGAATACAAAGCAAAAGAAGCTGAGTTAAAGACACAAGTAGAAGCTCTAAGATCAGAACTATCATCCACACCAGAAAAAGAGGAGATCATTTATGGATAGACAAAAAAGAGAGTTAGCTACTCGCCAAATGCAGGAAAGGGCTAAAGAGCGAAGCGAAAGCTGCAACAAATATGCTGCCGGTGGCGTTGCAAAAATTAGAAAAGACGTAGCTACAAAAAGCGGAGCGGCAGTAAAACCTAGAAATATGGGGAGGAGCGGTAAATGAACCGAAATAACATTTATAGCCGAGGCTCTTTTACCTCCGGCTTTATAGGAAGTATTGAGGCTGAGATTGATAGATACAGGCGTATTTTAAGTAATCCGGCATCAATTTCTACGCTAGAGGATTACAAATATCATGTGGGATTAATTGAGGGTCTTGAGAGTTCCCTTGAACTCTTTAACAGGCACATAATAGAGGTAAATAACAATGACTAACTGTGAAATAGCCAATTACAAGGCGGAAGATTTTAAAACCAAAGGCATTGATCTCCAAAGCTTTAATAAGGAGGTAATGATTGAAAGATTTAAGGAAGTATCGGTTACCGGCATTAACGTCTTAATTCTTATTTACAAACCGCCTATTGAAGAAGTTACAAGAGGCGGAGTTATTATTCCGCAAACGGCCGTAAAGGATGACCTGGAATATAACTCAATGGTCGGGATGGTATTAAAGCTGGGTCCTGATAGTTATAAGGGTGATCAGTTTCCAAGCGGTCCTTACGTCAAAGCCGGAGACTGGGTCATATTCCCGCGTGGTTCATCATTGCAGTCAAAATATGAGGGTGAACCGATAATTATGGTAGAGGATTTTAAAATCAAGCTGCTAGTCGATAATCCATCAAAAGTATCAAGGTAAGAATATGTTTAAAATAGATATTGAAAATACAAGCGACTTAAACGCTGCTATTCCACCTTTAAAAGAAGTAGCCGAAAATAAAGATTCAAAGAATGAAGCTAGCGAGGCAGAAGTAGAAACTAAAGATTTGGGAGAGGATACACAAGGTTTAGATAGTAGCAATGATAAAACCGATATTTCTGCAGATGTTTCCGAAAAAGAAGAAAAACCTACTAAAACCTCTGCTCCTGACAAAGACAAGGAAAAATACTGGTCTAAATTAAAAAAAGAACGTGAAGAAAAGGTAAAGCTTGCCGAGCAGTTAGAGCAGTTACAGCAAGAAAAACTACAAATGGAACAAATGCTCAGCCAAGCTATTAATACCGGTTCTACCCATTATAAGAACAATGTTGCTAGTGAACTTGAAATGGCTCAGGCACGGCTTCAATTAGCACTGGAAAACGGGGATGCTGCTGGAGTTAGCAGAGCTACTGCGGATATTTCAAAGGCGACCCATGCCTTGAATGAGGCATCTAGAATCGCCAGTTTTCCTAAAGAAGAATACTCACAAGAGCATCTAAATCAGGTGCGAGCTAGGGAATATGAAGATAGGTTATATAGCTGGCTTGAGAGTAATCCTGAAGTAGATAGAAACGCCCCTGAGTATGATGAGAAGCTAGCGACCTCAGTATTATCCTTTATTACTAAACTGGATCGTAAATACCAAAGCGGAGGAAAAGAACATCTAATAGGCTCTGGTAGTTATTACGGCATGATTGATGAGTATATTGATAATTTAAAAATGCAGGATACTTCCTCTGCAAGTATTCCTGCTAAACATTTTGGAGCAGTTCGCAGTCGCGCTCCACGAGAATCAATACCTGATCCAAAAACAAGGGAATTAAGCGATAGAGAGAAAAAGGCAGCTCTTGCTTTTGGTATGTCTTACGAGAGGTACCGAGAGCTTCTAGATCAACGTAACAAAGAAATGAGGTCAAAAAATGGCAATTAAATATAAACAAGACAAAAATAATGAATTTTTATCTATTGATAGAGATATCAGGGAACATGAACTTGAAGGAAGTGATTTTGATTTAATGTTCACTGATTCAACCTGTCCTTTTAAAGCTTTAATTGATGAGATAAAACAACCGGGCGAGGAATATTACTTTGCCTTTAATAGCCCTGAGCGCATTAACAGACTCTTAGCAAAGAAGTGGTATATCGTATCTCCTGATAGGCTTAAAAACAAACGTACTTATAGAGGAAATTTAAGAGAGGAAAACGACTGCATTACTACTGGGGATACAATCCTTTTAGCACGTGATGAACGTTACGGGCTAAAAGAGCAGCAATATTATGAACAAAAAGCCGTAAGAGTAATGCGAGATACTTTGCAAAAAGTACAGACCGATATCTACAATCCGGTCATGCCGTTTTCTGATAGAGCAATGTAGAAGAATATCATGTCATATTCTAAAATCATACTTAATAGCGATATTAAACTATCCTGGCCTTATCCCCGCACTGAAGGGGAGATTGCTAGTGACATTAATAATGTAATTTCTGAAAATGATGCATATACAATTACTTTGCCGCCTGCCAATACTGTAGAAACCGGTACTAGCTTGTTGTTTAATAATGTCGGTCAAAAAGACTTTACCCTCTTATATAATGACGGAACGCCACTAACTAACGTAATTATTCCCGGGGAAGTAATACTGATATATCTAACTGAGAATCTAACCAGTAAAGGAATATGGCAGGTAATACCTTTTGGGGGAGGTAGTAGCGGTATAGTAAGTTTTTCTACGGAAAGTCAGAATAACAGCTTGCAGATTACAAACTCAACTGTTACTCCACCAACAGGTAACATTATTTTTAAGGTTGCCGATTCGTTGAATAATTTAAATAACCTAGCTACTCAGGTACAGAATGGATTTTTAGTAATAACCGGTAATACTCCATTAAGTTTTGTAACTCGAAAGATAGGAGGTGGCACCAATATAAATGTACAAAGCGGTGATGGGGAAACAAATGATGTAATTATTAATTTAGCCGATTCTCTAGTAGGATTATCCAGTATTAATGTAGGTAATCTCTTAATCTCGGTAAATACGATTACCACGGCAAGCGGTGATCAAGATATTAACCTCGCTACTGTAGATGATGGAGTAATCAATTTAAATAGTACTCAAATTGACAATATCGGTAATATGAGCGTACCGGGGAAGATTATAAATCCTGCTACTGCTAAAGCTTATTGTTTCTTTTATGATAATAATGCCCCAAGTAATAATATTCAGATAGAGAGCAGCTTTAATATAGCATCAGTTAGCGGAGCAAATGGGTCTTATGTTGTAAAGTTTGCTACTCCTTTTCTTGATGGTAACTACGCAGTATTAACGACACTTAGCAGAGGAACGGAAGTCATAGCGCCGTTTCAGGTGTTCTTTAGGTCTAGATCTGCTACTGAATTTATTATTTTTACAACCGACACACTCGGTAATTTACTTCCCGTACTTGATGGCGTATCCGTAGTGGTATTTGGTAGTTAATTTTTAAAGAATTTAATCGAGAGAATATTTTATGTATGAATATCAAATAGAAGAAATATTTTTACACTCAGAGGGTTATGTAGAAGTTAAAGTTTCTTTAGATATTGAGAAAGATTACAAGATTATTTTAAGGTTCACCAAGGGTTTTATTGAAGATTTTATTTTAGGGACAGCTTCCGAAGAAGAAGTGAAAACCAAATTAGAACATTTATTGTTAAATAAGGATAAGTTTTTATTAATTAGGTTAATTAGACTAGCACTTGGACATCCAATTATAAAAAAACAATTGCGAACCGATCAAAATGGAGTGTTTAGTATTGATTTAGCGAAATGGAAGCAAATACTTAAAAAATTAAAAGAAGAAAAATTAGAAACAATATTAGCTGAAGGTTTAGAGGAGGTCGTAAACTAACTCCAAATAGTAGCACGATTTGCAAAAGGAATAATCTTTTTGCTATAATACAATTAGGTAAAAAAAGTCATAACCGGGCTTAAAAAGGTTTCCGTCATTGCTAGACGTTAAAAGGCGTAGTTTGTAGCTAAATCTTTTCTTAAAAGTTACCTCTGTCATCGCAAGACACAAAAAGGCTAGTTTTGAAACTTATCTATAACAAAGTTTATCGTCATAACTAGACGTTAAAAGGTCTCCTGAGCTTGAATTAGCTTATCTTTTTTTAAATTTAAAATATTTATATTTTTTAATAATTAACAATATACGAGGAAATTATGTCTAACGGCATTAATAGACCTTATGGTTTGGAAGTAGTTCAGTCTCAAATAGGAAACGGCGGAACACAAAAACTAGGTCAATACTTTATTTACGCATCTGCTGACGGTTTAACCACGCAGCCAAACAGTATTTTTCAGGGTGATCCCGTTAAATTTGTCAGTAACCCTGGTCTAGTCGCAATGACTGGGACAATAGCACCACAAAAATTATCAGCTCCAACAAACGGAACACAGGTACAAGCTGTTGCAACAGCAGACGCTGATGCTTTCCTTGGGGTGTTTATAAGCTGCGCTTATACTGATGCAAATACCGGTATACTTGTTGAATCTGATTACTGGCCGGGTGGTAGAGCGGTAAAAGCCGGCACGCCTATTATTGCATATGTCAATGATGATCCAATGGCAGTATTTAGGGTGCAGATATCAAGCTCTATAGCAAATGCTGATGCTTCGATAGTGTTTTTAAATACCCAGGTTGGTTTAAATAGTAGTTTATCAGTAGCGGGGATAACTTTTACTTCAAATATTGCTATCGCTGGTGGTCAAAATCCACGCACCGGTAGTAATATATACGGTTCTGTTTACTATCTTGATGGTTCAACAATTGCAAATACCAATACTCTAGACGTAAAAATTGTTGGAATTGATCCAGTAATTACCGGTAACGCAAATCCTACAGGATTAGTACCGGGAGTAAATATGCCATTTACTAACCTACTAGTTAAATTTAACAAGCATATTTATGGCTCAAGCGGCGTAGCAGGTCCAACAGCCGGAGCATAGGAGTATAGGGTTATGTCTATAATAACAAGCGGCAATATGCCGTCTCTTTTAAAGGAAGGATTATACCTACCGAAAGAGAAGAAAAAAACACCTGTTAAAGCAGGATCAGTAAAGAAAACTAAAAACAAAGGTAATTAATTATGTCTATTATAACAACCGGTGATATTCCAAGTCTGCTTTGGCCGGGTCTTTATGAGGTAAAATCTCAGTATGATCGGTTTAAGGGGGAATATACCAAAATCTATGAACAGGCTAATTCTGTCAAACATACTGAGAGGATGGTTGATATTAGAGGCACTGGCTATGCACTTGAGAAAACCCAAGGTGCTCCTATTAAAATGGATAGCATGGCTGAGCGGTTTATTTATGAATTTGTCCATCGGGAATTTGCTCTCGGTTTTCAGATTACTAATATTGCCATGGAAGATGATCTTTATGCCGATCAGTTCTTTAATGGTACTAAATCGCTTACTACTTCTTATGAACAAACCAGAGAAGTAGTAGCCATGAACCCTTTTAACCAGGCATTTAACGTAGCAGCGGCTCAAGCCAACGGACAACCTCTTTGCTCCGGTTCTCAGCCTTACGACGGAGGTGTTTATTCTAACAGAGTTGGGGCATATAACGGCGTTAATATTAATGTCGACTTTAGCGAGGCAGGCGTTGAGCAGGCAGTAATACTAGCTGGTAAAATGAAAGATCAAGCAGGACTACTAATTAATGCTCAAATTGAGAGATTGCTACTTCCACAAGATTTAATGTTCTCAGGTTGCAGGTTACTTGAATCTGTATTTAGAACAGGAACGGCTAATAACGATATAAACGCACTTTATAACATGAAAGCTATTCCGCAAGGTTATGAAGTAAGCCATTTCTTAACAAGTCCTAGCAACTGGTTTGGATTAACTAATGTTAAGGGAAGTCGTAAGCATTTCGTAAGACGTCCGCTTAAAGTAAACGTTACAACCGATCCTGTAACTGAAACCATGTCAGTACTTGCATCTGGTCGTTATTCTTTTGGTATGTTTACTCCTCTTGGAGTAATTGGCGCACAAGGTTCTACAGCTTAAACCTTATAAAAAAAGAAGCACTTAAGCTTATTAAGAATAATGAGCCAAGTGCTTCCATGTTTTGTAAAAGAACTTAAAATTAGGAGAAAATTATGTCCCAATTCTACGAATATAACTGGCCTATTCCAGTTGTCAATGGCATATCGCTTTTCCAAACACTAACTGCAAATATTCCGCTGCTGTTAAATGGTTCTTATGTTAACAAAATCACAGGAACAATTAATTTTATTGATTTTGGTATTGTTCCAAGAATTACTCTTAATTCAGCGGCCAATCTTTCTGGTATTAATTTTCTTATTACCGGTTATCAGAATGGGGTTTTTATTAGTGAAACCTTAACTGGACCAAATAACACAACAGTTACAAGCGTTAACTGCTTTGATACTGTGACACAGATAATTCCAACCGGCACTACAGGCTCTACCGTTCAAGTCGGCGTTGCTTCTGTTGGGTATTTTCCAATGATTCTATTAAATACCGCTAAGACCAATACTTCTTCTATAAGCTATGCCTTAAATATCGTAGCAGCAACAGCTAATCCTGCTACTTATCAGGTGTTTTTATCGCTAAAGAATAATTTAGGTCTAGGGAAATACGATGATTTAACCGCCGCCGCTAATGGTAATTTTGCAGCTCCCGCCGCTGCTGCTACTGCGTCTGCATTAATACAGTATAATTCTTTAGCTTCCAATTTACTCATTAAAATTGGCACTAATGCAAGTAATTCAGTTCTTAAAGCTCAATTCCTACAATTGTAATTAAAAAGGAAGATAAAATGCCGGCAACTAGTGGAAGTTATAGTTTTAATAGCATAAAAGGAGAGCTGATTATCAGAAAGGCTTATGAGTTAATCGGTATGCCTCTGAGCATGGTCACTGCCGAGCAATATAATTCAGCACTTAATATTATCAATTTTATTTTAAGTGATTGGGCTAACTCTAATGTTAACTTATGGACTCTAAAACTAAATCCTGTTTTTTTAACTCCGGGGCAAGCATCCTACCCTCTGCCAAGCAACATTACTAAAATATTTCAGGTGTTCTTGCGAGGCAACGTAAGACAGAATTTTGGCGGTACTCCTAGTAACGATGGTTATGGAGGAATTGCTGCTTATGCTTTTGACGGTAATCCGCTGACAAGATGCACACAAACCCAGCAGAATGGTAGTATTTCTTATGATTATGGCCTGGGAGTTACAAAACAAATCAGCATTATCGGCATTCAAAGTTATGTTTCTAATCGTCCATATAGCTTAGTTTTAGAAGCATCACAGGATACGATAAATTGGTTTACTGTTTTTACTCCTCCTCCATTATATCCATATCAAGCACATGTAATTTCATGGTTTTATATACCTGATCCAATTTATGCAAGGGCATATAGAATTAAAGAAACAGGAGGATACACACTCGATATTGAAGAACTTTATTTTAATAGTATAAGCCAGGATACTACCATGAGTGAAGTATCCAGATATGAATATTTAACCTATCCCAATAAATCACAAATCGGTAGACCTACTATTTACTACGTTGACTACCAGCGGACTCCATCCCTGTATATATGGCAGACTGCTGCTCCAATGTATAATTTAATAATGTATAGCGGTCAAAGCAGTATAGAAACGCTAGAGAATTACACGCAAAGCGTAGATATCCCATCATATTTTTATACTCCTCTAATATATGGACTCGCTAGCATGCTAGCAGCACAATACGCTCCTGAAAAAGAAGAAGGCTTAAAAATGAGATATCAGGAAACTCTAAATCCGGCAGTGATTAATAATACAACGGAAGTACCACTTAAACTGGAGGTATATGGCAACTAGCTTAAAAGTGATCCCTGTAAATACGCAAATGGGAGATTACGTTAGAAAGGACGTAATTGAACCTATTGGAACTTGTGATTATTCAGGGTTTCCCTTTAGCAGGCCTGATCTAGTTAAACAATATGAATGGCGCGGTAATCAGTTAGTCTGGACAGGAGCAATAGTCGGGCGGCCTTTTGTTGATGAGCCAAACGAGCAGAATAGACCGCCGCAAATAAAAGGTGATCCGAAAGCCGTACAAAATCCTCGCCCATTTGGGATAGAGACACCGCAAGGTCATGAGGCAATTGGTAATAGTTCGCCTGTTATTTTAGAAGATATCAACTTTACAAGTGAGGATATACCCCCGGTTTTACCTGATTTTGCCGGTCAGAGTGTTAGCAATATAGACACACGAGAGCGTTTGGAATCGTTGCACCAAATTAAGTTCTAAAGTAATGGCTAATAATTTTAATCCGGGTTTTGATAGAGAAAAAGCAGCTTTTATAGCTTTAGCTAATAGAGGAGAAGGACTAACCCCAATTAACTATTTATATGCAAAAGAGGCTAGTTTTGAAAGTATTTTGTCTTCTGTTATTACCGGCGGTACTGCTGAGCTTTATACAATATATGCAACCGGCATTAATTCTGCCAGCATCACTAATACTGAAGATATTATTACTAATAGGTTAAAATGGAGTAATCCCTCTAATGATTATTATGTTGGCTTTACTGCCGGTAATCTAACTCAAAATACCATCTGGAGATTACCGCTGCAGGATGGAACTGACGGGCAGGTATTAGCAACAAACGGCAATGGTATCCTATCGTTTATCGATGCCGGCGGAGGATCAGCACCAAAGGATGCGACATATATCTTGCAGCAACCAACTTCTGACCTTCCAAATGCTCAAGCCTTAAATCAGCTAAATAATGGTTTAATGAAAAACAAAGATGGCATTATACAAATTGCTATCCCTGGAGAAGATTATTTAAGTACTACCTTGCCTTCAGGTCAATTATTCATAGGCAATAGCTCAAATATTGCAACTGCGCAGCAAACCATTACCATTGATAACCTACCAAATTTAGGCACTGCTAGCATTAACGTGCCTAATCCTCTTGATCCGACTAACCCGATTACAATTTCAGGAGGTAAAATCTGGCACGGCACTGATAACAACAGACCCGAAGAATCTACGGCTTTATTAGTTGTGGAAGGAGATATTGCCTTAATTAATTTTAGGTTTTTTAGCGCTAATTTTATTCTTGGAAAAGGTAACAGCGTACTACAAACATTAATGCCGGGTTCACAATTTCTATCAAATCTACCAGCAGGTTCCTGGATGCAGACGAGTAGCACAGGAACAGGAGCAATTGTAGCAGCTACTATCCTAGAGAATCAGTTATTGATGGGCGGTTTAAATAATGTGCCGGAAGCACGTCAAACTATAGATATTAGAAACCTGCCCTCCTTAACTGATGGAAGAGTCTGGCAAGGAGACGCGGCAAATAGACCGGTTGAAGTCCAGTTAAACCTTGCTCCAACCGATGCTACTTACATCATAAAAACTCCGAATGTCAATTTACCTGAAGCACAGGTTTTAGAAGAACTAGGAATAGGAATGGCCAAGATTGTTGCCGGCGGGGCATTTGCTATTGCAATTGCCGGAGAGGATTATGCAACTATCCAGCAATTAGAAGAAATAGAGCAACAATGCCAGCAGTACGCAGAGCAAGCCGCTACTTCAGCGGAAGAAGCAGTAACCTCAGCAGGCGAGGCGGCAACGAGTGCAGGTGAAGCTACTGCATCGGCGGCAGAGGCTACGGGAGCAGCAGCAGAAGCAACAGGGGCAGCCACTGCTGCTAGCGGTTCGGCTACTGCAGCGGGTCTATCGGCAGCAGGAGCTCTTGCTTCAGCTGGTGCAGCAGCGCTTTCAGCAGGTAGTGCGTCAAGTTCGGCATCTGATGCTTCCTCGAGTGCCTCCGATGCCAGTCATTCTGCAAGTAGCGCAAGTGGGTCGGCGACTAATGCAGCAAATAGTGCAGCTGCGGCTCAAGATTACTTAAATACCCTTTTAAATACCGGATTAACTTTGCAGGGAGATGTAACCGGTAGTGGGTTATTAAGTAATCCGATTGTGACAGCATTTAAACCTAATCCGACATTTACTGGTAATGGCTCAATGACTATGCCTGCAGGTAACAGCATGCAAAGACCAACTACCCTAATCCCTGGAATGATCAGGTTTAATACTTCACTTTGATTTTATGGTAAAATTTATTAATTATAGGAGGAGATTTAAAATGACTGATAACTTAAATGACAAGAATCTAAAAGCACCATTACCGACATCTACCGGAAAACCGGAAATTACAGATGGGGCAAACTGGTTTACTCTTGCTACTGAAAACTGGGTTTTAAATACTATAGGTAGCATGCCCGCAACTTTAGCAGCAACAACAGCCAATTTAACGGCTACTTATGCTAATGGTACTAGTGGGGTGGGAGCTACTTTAACTAATTCAGGAACACAAGCAGCACTTGTTATTGATGGAGTTACTTTAGCTGCGGGTAACAGGGTTTTAGTTAAAGATCAGACAGCAGCCTTACAAAACGGAATATATACGGTGACTAATATTGGTTCTACTACAACTAACTGGGTATTAACAAGAGCTACCGACTTTGATTCCCCGTCGCAAATGGTTAGAGGTAAGACTATCGATGTAATTAGTGGCACAGTAAATGCCGTAACATCATGGATGCTTACTTCAACTGTTGCAACTGTCGGCAGCGATAGCATTACCTTTGCTAAATTAGCTCAAAGTGGTATTACAAATATTTTAGGAACTACGAATCAAGTAATTGTTACCATTACTAATGGAGTTGCAACGATAAGTCTTAGTTCTAACCCTGTATTACCTGGCACTGCATCAGTTACTATCCCAACTGGAACAACCGTGCAGAGACCATCTACTCTAACTGCCGGAATGCTCAGATTTAACACCAGTCTCTAGGAGAGAAATAAAATAGGTTTAAATAATGAAGCTTGAGTTTTTTGATGGAACTAGCTGGTATAGTGTTGCTACTGAAAACTTTGTTAATACTAAGGTATTTGATATCAACTCAAATACCAGCGGTCAATTAAATATCAATCGTTTAAATGGTTATCCAGCAAATAGTTCTCTTTATTTAAGAGGCGATGGTACTTGGAACGCTCCTAGTTTTTCTAATTTAATAACGACAAGTAGTATTAGTTATGAAATAACAATAAATAATACTAACGCAAGTAGCACTGATACCGGTTTATTAGTACAAAATAATGGTACTGATGCTGTTAATTTTGGCTTTAATAATAGTACAAATGAAGCCTATATATGGGCTTATGGTAGTTCAACTTTAAAATTCGGTACAAATGCCATAAAGAGAATGCAGCTTCTTAATAATGGCACTTTAGATTTACTTACCAATAATTTAATAACTACCGGCACTATCAACGCTCAAACCGGAACATTAATTGCCAATAACCTCGCTGCTTATAATTCAGGGGTAATTGTTTGTGGACACGCCCTTAATGTGCAGGATACCGGCACTTACAAACCTTATAATGGGAGTTATGGTTATTTAAATTCCTCTGGTACTGTTGGTACATCTACAGGGCAGAATCCATATTCGATTAACTGCAACAATAGAGTCAAGGCTTCCGAGTTTAATGCCGTTTCTTCTATTAAAACCAAAAATATTGAATCTTCAGGCGAACATATAGAAGAGGAAGCGTTAAAGATATTTAGTAATATACCTTTCTTTAAATATAGTTATAAAGATAAAATTAAGAATGGCCAAGGGGTAACCTTTGGTATTGTTGCTGAACCTTTAAAAGAGATTTTACCTGATTATGTTCTGGAGGACAAAAGTTTTGTCCCTAACATATTACAGTCTTGCCTAATTAGACCGATAACGGAATATAGATATCAATTAGTATTTAAAGAAAAATTAACCAATATTGAAGGAAGTAAATTACAGTTAATTTTACTTAATAAATCAGTTGAAGTAGAGATTTTAAAAACTACTCAAAAGCAATTAACTATTTCCTGTTCTGAAAAACTACCAAACAATGGATTTGCTTACGGCACTTTTGAAAGCTGCCCGTCAGTTACTAAAAATAAACTTTTTGAATTATCAATGGTGGTATTAAAAAACACCTTAAAACGTGTAGATATTCTTGAGAATAAACTTAAATTCTTGCGATTCATTAATAACAATAATAACAATTTAGGAGAATTAAAATGAATACAGCTTTAAAAGATATAAGTACCAACTTAAATGACTTAAAGTTAATTACCAGTACCCAAGTCGATCTATCCTATTTTAACAGCCTTGTAAGTAGCGTCTTTGATAATCCGAGTATATATGCGAGTATACAATCGGATGTTCAGTTCATTAATCAGATTGGAGGGCAGCTTTTTAACTATTTTACTGCTTCTGACCCAAATACTCAAAAAATATGGTATGTAGCATTGGCCTCAGGTTTAAATCAGTCAATTAATGATGCCAATAACCTAATTAGTAAAATTCCGCCCGAGAACCCCAAAGGAGCTGATTTAACAACAGTTTTAAATATTTTTATAACTGATTGTCAAGCTATTTGTAAAATCATACCGCTTGATCAGAATCCAGTCACAGATGCAATACCGGAAGAATTAAATTGATCAATAGAAATTATGCAAGTAATACGTATCTTATCTTTAGATGGAGGTGGTATTAGAGGGTTGTTCTCTGCTACATTTCTAGAGAATTTTTGTAATGATGCCGGGATTAAAGGTAATGAATTATGGAAATATTTTGATATTATTTGTGGAACGAGTATTGGCGGTATCCAGGGGATAGCTTACTCACTTGGTCTATCTCCTACCGACGTTATTAATTTATTAACGACTAATGCAACGAGCATTTTTACTATTAGAGCAGGAGTAAACCCTTTGCAACCTCTTGGTCCAGCAGGGTCTGCTACTTTAGGTACTGTGCTGGCAGTTCCGGGAGTTGACCCTTATATATACAATCAGCAACCTCTCCGAGATGCTTTAAGTCCTATTTTAGGGACTACTCGCATGTTTCAATTAAAAACTAATACTTTGATTACTGCTGTAGGGTTTCAAGGTGGAACTGGACCAAGTAGTGATAATGTTAATTTTCCATATGGCGATGTTACAGGTAGCCAGTACTACCAGTTTTCTAATGTTTTAATTCCGGGTTTTACTACCGGACAAAATTACACTTGTATTGATGTTGCTATTGCTACTGGTGCAGCACCGGTATTTTTTCGTCCAACTCTGATTGGCGGGATGCCTTCTGATACCTTCTTTATTGATGGCGGTTTGTATCAAAATAACCCGACAAGCCTTGGTTATGCGTTCTCCAATATATTATTCCCGCAGAATGTTGCTATTTGCATTCTTTCAGTCGGTACTGGCTACTCTGATCCTGATATCGAAATAACTACAACATCGAATAACTTAAAGGTAGCCCCTAATAATGGACTCGGATTACTTGCTAATAGTTTGAATTTAACGCTCAATGGGGCAACGGATGCAGTAGAACTCCAATTTAACATCATGTCTTTATATAAAGGTGCAAAAAATAATCTATCCTACTATAGATTCCAACGTTTTCTCAAGGATCAGGAATTAAGTAAACTAGATAATCCAACGCCCGAAGCTATAGCATATTTAAAATCTGAGGCGAACCTTCAATATGGACAGGACGCCATAAAGATACAGCAATTTATTCAAAAATGTAATTTTCAAAATTAATTACATTTATACGATTTTTAAGAGTTATAAGTACTTATATGTTATAATAAAAAAGAAAAAGGAAACCATATGGCAGACTTATCAAATATTACCGCTTTAAGTGGTCTTACTATTACCAGTGATCAAACTACAGGGACTAATAATCCTAATGCTACCTTTGCCGTTAGCAATGTTACTACAGCTCAGAGAGATTTATTACAAAACGTTACTCCTTACATAGTAAATGGAGCAACAGTTAAAATAAAGGAAGGAACTATTATCTTTAATATCAGCGTTGATAAATTACAAATGTTTAGAAATGGGGGTTGGGAAAGTGTTACAACAAATATAAGTACCGCTACCGGAGTTGGTTTATCTTCATCTCCTTTTTCCATTCCATCTGGCACGAGAGCTGCAGTTGAGGTAGCTGCTAATCAGGTAAACGGATTTATATATAATGATACAACCAATAACCAGGTCAGAGGATATATTAATACCCAATGGATGACTCTATTTACGGTTGCTACTACTGCTACCGGAGTCGGTCTTACTAACGGAGCACCTTTTGTATATCCGTCCGGGCCAAGGGGAAACGTTGAAGTAGCTGCCAACCAAGTCAATGGGTTTACTTATTTTGATGTTACCAATACAGTCCTTAGAACCTATAAAAATGCCTGGCAGACAATTACCTCAGCTTAAAAAGTTAAAAAGCTATTAGCAAATGAACTATAATACTCTTGTTGATCAGATTATAGCTTATGCCAATAGAGGAGGTAGCATTGAATTTGCTGCCTCTATTCCCTATTTTATTGAGATGGGACAGCAGAAAATCTGGAAAGAGCTAAATACTACAGGTTTTCAAAAGGCATTTGACGGTCAGTTTCAGGCAAATAATGCTAATATCTCAAAACCTCCCGATTGGCAGGAAACTATTTCCTTAAGCTATGGAACGCCTGAATCCCTATTTACTAATAATGTAATTTTATTTCCAAGAAGTTATGAGTTTTGCATAAATTATTGGCCAAATGTCGATACCGCTACTATTGATAATCCACCGCTATTTTATGCCGATAAAATACAACCGAATACTAAGCCTTATGATAGAATTTTTATAAGCCCAACTCCTGCCCAAAATAATGTTTATCGGTTAATATATAATGGGCGACCCGACTTAATTACAAATGATAATCAAACAAACATACTAACAGACTATTATCCCGATCTTCTATTTTATGCCGCCTTTTTAGAGGCTCTTATTTATTTAAAGGATGATCAGAGAATGCCTGTCTATACAAAATTATATCAAGAAAGCTTAACGTCTGCTAATAATTTGACCAAAGATCGTTACATCGATCGCAGTGTAAAAAGAGATATAGGGTAATTTATGGCTACGCAAAAACAGATGTTTCCTATTACCTATAAGCCTGGAATACTGCGTGATGGTTCATTTTTTCAAGGAAGTTACTGCACTCGTGGACAATGGGTCAGGTTTTTTAGAGGCTGGCCTCAGAATATCGGGGGAATGAAAAATTATGTAATATATCTGCAAACTGTACCTGAACTGCTACCACCTAGCTCCACTCCAACCGCAGCTCTTATATACTATGATAGTGATGGGAATAAACACATTTTAGTCGGAGTTTCTCTTGTTACCCAGCAACATAAATATAGCCTAATAGATGCTACTTATAACAATATTGGCGGTCAAACCTTAACTTACTTTACAAAATTTCCTAATCCTACGAATACCTTGACACAATTTGTTGTAGTAACAAGCATCATTAATGCTATTCCAACAAAGGTAATATTGTGCTTAGGAATGAAAAACTACACAGATATTAACAGTAGCGAAGCAATTAGCGCTATTTTTGTGAAAAGGGAAATTGCAGTAGAAAATACAGCCTTCTATAAAACAACTTTTCCTGATTTTGTTTATCAGGAAGCAACAGGCGGAATGCTTTACGTTGGAAACAGATTATTTTATTACGGCAATAACGGACTTGTTAGATGGTCATCGGTAGCACAAGAAAAATCCGGTAAGAAAACAAAGTTGAAACTTCCCTTCCTGTTTTTTGAAGATAAATATTCCATCAATATTAGCACCGATAAAGTAATCTACGGCGCAGAATGGCGAGGAGGAGCAAACTCGCCAACTATAATCTTCTGGACACTCAGCTCCGTTGTTCTTATTAGCAATACTACAGGTAGCAATAATCAGGTTGTTGATGATCTTGATGACCTTTCTTTTAGCAAAAAGGTATTATCAAGAGATAGCTCCATTTTATCTTCAAATAGCGTAGTTGAATATGACGGAATATTCTACTGGCCTGGAACACAAAGATTTTTTGTGTTCAATGGCGTAGTTCTTCCGCTTGAAAATAATCTTAATCGTCAGACTTTTTTTGACTCGCTTGATATGAGTAAACGTCAGAGGGTCTTTGGCCTCAAAAACGTAAGCAGAGATGAAATATGGTGGTTCTACCCTGAAAAGGGGAAAGATGCTAATGTTGGATGCACCAGAGCCGTTATTTACAATGTTGTAGATAATACTTGGTATGATACGGATATAGAAAGGGCAGCGGGTTATTTCGATAATACCGGCGGTAATATGTACACTGTAGGAAAAAACCTGAGTCATTACGAAGGTGATAATAACAGTTATGTCTGGCAACATGAAGTCGGAAACGATCAGGTCAATCTTTATAAGGAAGTAGAAGAGCAGGTTAAACCCATCCCATCCTTCTTTACCACACCTATAATTTCTTATGCTACCTTTAACCCACAAAAACAGGTAGCAGGAATTGATTACAACATAGCTATAGAAAGGATAGAGCCTAATATTGTTGGCACAAAAAAGATAAAGATGACTGTTAGTATCAATACGTATGAATATCCTGCAAGTGCTCCTGTAACAGCTACTTATAACCTTACTATTGATGGAGAACTAGAAAGTACTATTAGACCTGCAATAATTACGCGCAAACAAGGAAGAAACATTAATTTTACTTTTAAATCAGAAGGTATCGGTTCTGGTTATCAGATGGGAACTACCTTTGTTTTAGCTGAAATAGATGACGGTAGGCCATGATTAGCGTCTACCCTAAATATATTAGCATTAAATACTGGGCAGCTACTGTTTGTGATGATTACTCGGATTTCCCTCTTCCCATCCTCCATGATGAAACAAAATGGGCAGCATGGGCAGAAACCTTAATCGGAATCGAGCCTTTTGCAAATAGAGGAGTACCGAGTCCCTATAAGGGAGGTAGGAAAAATGAACTTGCCTTTAAAAACTGGGAAGAATGGGCAAAAAAAGCCTATTTAGTTATGTTCTCGCAAGAAAATAATAATTTGTAAATAATTTTTTTAGTAGTTATAAACCTAATTCACTATGAGAGCCAAGACGCACTAGCTCCAAAACATTGTCATTAATTTTTCTATAAATTAGCACTAGATCAGGTTTGATATGACAATCTCTACAATCCTTAAAATTACCATTAAGAGGATGATCGTGCATGCTTTGCGGTAATTCTTTGTCTATAGTTAATAACTGCAATACTTCAAATAGCTTTTTTTCAAGATAAATTTTATGTTGCCCTCGTTTTTCACGCTTAAAATCACGCTTATACTGAGCAGTAGGCTTAATCATCCGCATTGAGTTCGTCAAATAAATTATCTAAAGTGCAAGTAGTTATAAACTCACCTCTTCTAGCCGCTTCTATAGCCTTTATTGTTGTAGCATTGGGTACAAGAGGTTCAAATGGCAGTCTTTTTTCACGAGCAACCCTGACCAGCATCATACGTAAAGCATCAGATACAGTAAGACCTATTTCAGACAACACAACAGCAGCTTCTTCTTTTATCTTTTCATTTATGCGAGCACGTACAATAGAATTATTAAGCATAAAATTATTATATTTTTATTATTTATAGCTACATTGTAGCACAATAAATATTCTTTACAAGCCAAATTTACATGATTTTTTAAGTCTACAGCCATTTCGTGCTATAATAAAAAAGAAAAAAGTGAGCAGATCAATAATTGTGGCTCTAGACCTTGGTACTACTACCGGCTGGGCTACTCGCGAAGCAGCGGGTAATATAACTTCTGGAACAGCTAGCTTTAAAACTGGGAGGTTTGAAGGAGGTGGCATGCCTTTTTTACGTTTTAAACGATGGCTTACCGATTTTAAAAATACTTTGGGGGTTATTGATGCGATTTATTTTGAAGAAGTAAGAGCCCATAAGGGTGTTGATGCCGCCCATAAATACGGGGGATTCGTTGCTCATCTGACCAGCTGGTGCGAACATCACGGGATACCCTACTCCGGCATACCTGTTGGAACAATTAAGAAACATATTACCGGTAAAGGAAATAGCTCTAAGACTAGCGTAATAACAGCTGTTAAAAACAAGGGATTTGCTCCGGTTGACGATAACGAAGCTGATAGCCTTGCCCTACTTGATTTTGTACTAAATTACCAAGAGAAAATTGAAAGTTAATGTTATTTAACTGATAATAATCTGGAGTGCCTATTTTCTAAGCGTTACCTGTAAATCCCAAGCAGGCTTACTCTAGCAAATATAATGCACAAAGTTATCAAGATTTTTGTGGATGAATTAATCTATGATCTTAACGTTGATAGCAAATACTTTTTCCTTTTTAGTAGCTAGCTCATACTCTACTTTCTGATTCTTTGTTATCTTTTCTATACCTGATGTTTTAAGATCATTCTGATGAACAAAAACATCCTTTGAACCATCATCAGGTTTAATAAATCCATACTTGCCTTCGGTAGAATAAAATTTAACAACTCCTCTTTTCATGAATATAATTTCATTAGTTAAATATCCAACCCAAAATATCAGATTTAACGTGTACTTAAAAGCATTTTTGGTTATTCCGGTAGGTTATTCATCTCCTGCAAATTTTTATTTAAAGCTACCGCAGAATATCCGGTAATTTCTTTAATACGATGATTTAAAGCGGTAGTAGTTGCAAGGTTATTAGGATTTTCTGCTAATTTCAGAGCTAAATCCAAAAACTTTTTATCAGTTAATAACTTGGTCGCACCATATCCAGCACCAAGAAGCTTGGTTGTGGTAATAGGATCATAAAATAATCCAAAAATTGCCGCGCTAATCCCACCAGTAGTAGCCGTCCCTGATGGATTAGGAATATTTTTACTTTTTACAGCCATAGCTTTTGCTACAGTACCTAATTTCTGTATTTTTTTAAAAGTCTCAGGAGTAAGCTGTTTTCTAATAGATACACTATTTTTAGGATTGTTTATTGCTTTAGCAAGAGCGTTATAAGATAGACTTTCAGTAGCGTAATTCGTAGCTTTATGGCCAAGTATATTTTCCAGTTTTTCTCTTCTAGCTACATCCCCGTATAATTTATCAGCTTCCTTAAAAGCATCATACCACTCTGGGTTACTCTTGCCGTACTCCTGGATATCCCGTGAAATCGCTTTTTGTATTTTCTTAAGCTGATTTTTAACTCCCGCGTCTGTATCCCATTTTATAATCGAATTCAGGCTCTTTTTAGTCCCAACAAGTTTATTAACATCATATTCTTGTAATGGTAACTTTATAGGACCATACTGACTGACTATCTTTGATGCTGGTTCAATCTCATTTTTAATAGTTTCAAGTGACTGCAGGAGGCTTTTTTCATCAGGGGAAAGAATAGCCGTATTGATTTTAATATCATCAATGGCCTTTTTAAGATTAACCGGTAATACTTTTGCATCCAAAGGTAATGAAGTCGCTACTTTATTATATAAACCGGCAATATGACCTTCTATCTCCGGAGTTCTTGATGGACCAATTTCATCTAAAATATCACTTAATACTTTTTGTGTCTGTTCTTCGGCAAGTGCATATTTATTTTTTAACTTATTACCAAAAATGGGAGCTTTCCCCACGTACTGATCAGCTAAGGCCGTTAATTTAGAGTCGGTAACTGCTGCAGCTGGTAAATCTATGCCTAAATCTCTTGCTGCCTTAGCTGCTTCAATATTCATACTCTTAGGCGTTAAACCCATAATTTTCATCGGTATTTTTGCAAGCGTCTGGCGAGGTTTTGTAAAGTTATTTAACAGACTTTTACTTTTAATAATAGCGGTAGGAGTAGCAACGCTAGATATCAGATCAGATACAAGAGGATCAACTCCTGCTTCCTGCATTACTCCTGATCCACCGCCTATGCTACTGCCTGTTCCTACATCTTTGACAAATTTGGTTAATAAAGATTTACTACCCCCTCGAATTGCACTTCCAGCAGCATTTAACGAAGCGCTGGTTGGAAGAGGGAGACTCGCCGTAGCTCCTCCAAATTCTCCGGCTTTATATAGAATATTCCCTAAACTATCATTATCCTTAGGCTTCATGGCATCTAAAGATTCGAGGGCTTTATTTGTAGTGTCGGACATTACTTGTGCTGATTGCGGTAAAATTGGAGCAACAACTCCGGGTGCTACCTCCATAACACCTGCTCCAAATTGATCTGCTCCCTCCGCTAACCCGCTTCTCATAAAACCTGATAATACTCCCTTGCCAAATTGACCGATCCTATCAAGAAAAGACGGCGCGGTTTCTTTTGCTACAGCTTTGGGACTCCGGTATTTATCAAATACACCACTCCTTTGGCTCGGTAATTGATCTCTATCTATATTTTTAGGAGCTTTATATTTATCAAATTTACTCATCTACTACCTGCAAACCATCATTATCTATGGCATCTTGCACCCAATCTTTATGAACCCAATCTTTTGTACCTGTTATTGGATCAAGCATCAAAACCCTATCGCCATTATTAACTCCTTCATGAAGCCCTATACCTAGCATGGCTCTTAAATCATTAATAACGTTTAAATTTGTTGCCATATCATTATCAGGCGATATCGTTGGTATATGTTTAAATTCTTCCTGATTTGTGTATTTAAAAGCTTTATTCAATTTCCCGCGTAATACCTCACCTATTGCCCAAATTTTTGCCTGATCCGGACTATATTCCTGATTACTGAATTTTGATCGGAAGTTTTTGGCTAAGAGCGATCTCTCCCCTTCAGCACCGAGGTTAGCAACTGTATTTTCTGCATGAGTCAGCATTCCTTTCAACTCGTTCAAAGCTTCCTGCTTTTCTTGTTCTTCTTTACTTTTCTTAAAATTATCTAGTAAATTTTTGCTGCCCCCTTTTTCCCTTTTGAAGTTATCCAATAAATTATGATGTCTCTTAGTCTCCTCCAATTGCCTCTCTTGGAATTTACGATGCCAGGCTTTTTCCTCTTTTGCTGCTTCTAATGCTTCTTGCGCCCTTTGCTGCTGCAATATTTGATTAGCCAAACGCTCATTTTCGGCAATAGCTGTATCCTCGCTAGTATTATAAGCACTAAGCGCAGGATTCATCACCCGCCCTATAACTCCTAAATTATTTTTAAAACCACGCACCCGCGGCTCGGCAGCTAAACCATTACCAAGAGCAAGTAACGCATTATTGATCGCTCTATGCTCCTGATCCCTACTCATCCCTAAATTACTTCGGGTGCTGCTAACTGCTTTTGCTATTCCCTCATCAAAAGGATTTCTTTTCTCCGGTAGAGCTTGCAGGCGATTTAATATTTCGTCTTCCATAATAAAATATATTTAAATAAATATAAAATTATTCCACAAATGGTCTAGGAGTAAAATTATATGCAGGTTGTACTAATCCTCCCCAACGTCTTTTAATATCTTGTATTGCACTATATTTTGGGTTATTTATGATTTCGCTAGGCGGAACTGAAAAATGCCTGTTCCATTCATACTGCCATCCTTTTCTCGGATCACTAGCACCTTGATTTATGGCAGCATCCATATTAGCTACAAGAGTATTAAACCATGATTGTTTTTCCTGCTGTAATCTTGAAACTTCATTTTTTTCATGCTGCTCTCTTTGAATTTGTTTTCTGAATATTTCTGCCTGCTTTATCCTGTTCTCTTCAGCTATTTTAAAAAGTCTTTGCCTTTCCTCTTCTGAATTCATTTGCCCTTTTAATTGCATCATATCCTGATAGTATTTATTATATTGATCCCAATAATAATCAGCTCTTTTTACCTCTTCTAAATACAAAGGTAGATTCTTATTTAAATTACTAATTATTCTAACATTATCAGGTGTGTTATCCGGTACGCCTAAGGAATGCTTAAGAAAGGAATTAAAATCACGGCTCGGATTAGACTTAGACCATGAAAAAGCATTAACGCCATTGACGTTGGAACTGTTGTATAAATTATCTCTCTTAGCTGCCGCTTCTTTATATTGCTCTAATCTTTCAAGATATAATCTATTTAACTCCTTAACTCTTTCAGCCTCTGACATACTCTTTAAAACTCGCTGCCTTTCTTCTTCCTTCTTTTTTTGAATCTTAGTGTTCTCAAAATCAGCATAATTCTTGATGCCCCCCATATCCTGATTTAGGTTGCTCTCAAGCTCCGTCTCACTATGACTGACTGGCACATCCTGCGCATGTTGAGCAAGTGCATGAATATTGGGTCTTAAAGATGGTGTATAAACAAAAGGGTTACTACTGATACCGGGATTTGCAAATATACTGCTGATTTCAGGGCTTACGTTATATTTTACAATATCATTACCAGAACCTTGCGGCCATTCCTGATTTCTCTCTTCTTCAAATCTCTCGCGTTTCTGATTTAACTCATCTTGTGCATTTAGCCATTTATCTACTCCGAGCTGGTTCATTCCGCTAATCTTGCCAAGTACGTCCTGATATTCGGACAATCCTTGCTGACCTAAACTATTTAACCGGTTTAAGTCATTCATGTCGCTTTTATTTAAACCGCTCATTCTCCCACGAAGTACATCCTGGAGTAAATTGTTTCTATTGCCAAAACGGCTTTTAGCAATTCTATTAATAGCATCCTCGGTTTGTGATAAATGTGATTGTGACCCATAAGTACCCTTTCGCTCATGATCCATACTGATTCTTGCTTTCTCTACCTTTAAAAGACGTTTGGTATCAGCATCAAGCTGATCTACTTGCGGATTATAAATTGTAGGTAAATCGCGGGTAGCCCGCGTTCCAACATTCTCTCGCCCTATTAACGAGCTATAGAGGTTATCTCTTTCTCCCCTTGAGGAATCATTATAATCATGACTCAAATCTCCAAGTAAGCGATGCGATACCGCTAAATCTTCAGGCACGCTAGCAAGCTGCTCGCCACTATATCTCGGAGTGGAGCTATTATAAAGATTTAGTCCCTTCTCAAGTACCTTAACTGCAGCTGCTTCACCATAAGGCCCCATGTTATCAGGATTACCGCCACTATTTACTATATTATATAACGCCTTCATCTTTTGCTTTGGGGCATTTAATTCCTCGTAGTACTTGTTTTTATCTGCCGAATTTGCTAAATGCGAATATATATGTTGCTGATTGCCGAATTGCCCCAGCATATTTGTTAATCCCGCTCTCTTTGCCTTTTCGCTATTACCAAGAGCATTTAAACTATTGCCAAGTCCGGAATTATATTCAGAATCAAGACCCTGTGCATCGTTACTTAAGGCATCTATACCAACACGTGATAATGGAAGCCCTTTATTTAGGTTCTTATCAAATTTATTATAAAACCCCGATTGTCTGCTATTAGTCCTATCTCCAAACTGTTTTCCCATCAGCTTCCATCCGGTATCACCTACCCGTTTTTGACCAGATGAGAGTATATCTAGTAAAGAGGTCTTTTGCCTCTCATTAAAACCTTGTGGAGTTCTACTTAAAACACCGCTCGCTTCCATAGAGTAAGGAGCGGGAGCGTTATTAAACTGCTCTTCAAGCGTTCGTTTCTTCTGCGTTAAAGAAGACATTGGAACACTAGTCTTTCCCCTGTATACGGGCGCCCCGTTACTTACCATTCGCCCTATATCACGATTAATTAAGCTAAGCGCCTGCTCTCGGAGGTCATTTAAGTTTTGTGTTTTCATATTACCCCCTTAAATAACTCTCTAAAGACTTTGCTTTTGGGAGAAGATTTACTTTTCCTCCTCTCTTGTGCCGGCGGATATTTTCACGGAAACCATCTAGCTTGCGCGCTCCTGCTGCATTATTACCATCCCCTAAATCAGATACTGTCGATGCATCAAACACATATTCGCCGTCGCTAAGCCTTGCATCAATCAAATCATCCTGACCACCGCTATCACCGCTTAAATAACCTATAGGGCTTAGAGGAGAATAAATTTCTTCTGTCAAATAAGCATAAGGACTATGCGCGCTACCGCCGCCTTTCATTCTAAGCGGCCGGCCATCCTCATCCGTGTACTCAAGCCAGCGGCCTGTTCTTGCAAACTCCTCAGGCGATACGACACGCCTCCGAGTAGAACCCATGTTCTTTATATCTTCTTCTAACTGCTTGTTTTTTCGCTTTTTTTGTAAATCCCCACGTGCAGTCTCCAGTGCCTCGTCAGCTTCAACCTCGGCAATAGTCTTACGGCTTGCGTTACGATACCTTCGCTCTTCCTCTGCTATTTTCTCTGGACTTTTTGGCTTCTGCCGACCAGCATACTGCGCCGCTACTGTTCCAAGAGTTAGTAAATTCCCTGGCTGAGTTAGATAGTCTTTGGCGTTATCACCAAACTTTTCTAAAAAACCCCTGTTATCTACATAAGGATAGCCTAAGGTATAATTTGGATATTGCATTTGAGGATATTGTCCATACTGGGGCGGTACTCCTCCCATACCTGAAGAAAGTGCAGTCGCAGCGCTAAGACCACCACTTACATAAGGATTACTTCCTCCAAGCCCGAACAGTCCACTACTACCGCTTGAACTCCCCATGCCTAAAGCAGGTAATATCGCATTAGTACTGCCATAATTGCTAAGACTAGAGCCAAGAGATGTAGCTCCGAGCTTACTTGCTCCCCATCCAAGCCCTGATGCCATAGATGGAAGAGCTGCTCCCATACCTGCTCCTTTTAAAGCTCCGCCGAGTGCACTCTTGCCTCTTGCTGCGTGCTGTGCCCCTTGACCAAGTGCGCCGCCTATAATACCGCCTATTCCAGGCGCAATCATGTTACCGATAATTGCTCCTGCTCCTCCTCCAAGTACACTTTTTATCGCTTTAAATGGGTTTTTGAAGAAACCATATTCACGAATTCCAGTAGCAGGATTTATCGTCCCACTTCCTCCTAAACTTTTTAATATGTGAGCTTCAATAGGATTAATATGGGCAAGCTCGGTATCGCCATTTCTTCCGTATCTTTGAATAAGATCGGCAAGTCTTGGTAAGTCTTCCTCTTTGACCGAGCCTCCTTCTTTAAAAGAATATTGTGCTCCGTCATTATCGTAAGCATTCCCGTAAGACATATAAGGATCGTCATACCCGCTGTCTTCATAACGAGGATCAGGCATCTGATTATCGCCATCAGAAGCTAAGCTATAAGGCTCGGAAGTATTATAAGGGTAGTTGTAGGTATTTAAATATGGATCGTAATTTTGCATCTTTGCCTCTAGTCTATAACAAAAATAAAAGCTTTATTTTTATTATAGCAGAAACAGTTTTAATCCTTGTTTTTTCGTTATTTTCCAATAAAGGTTGTTACCCTATAAAGCTATCTCCAAATATATTTCATAGTTAGAATTATAATAGCTAAAATAAGACTTATTACATTACCGATAATTAAGGGCACTGCCTTAATCCATAAGCTGTATATTAACCATAATACCATACCTAAAGCATAAATAATGTACATACTTGTTGATATATCCTTAGCAGATTTCTTGCGGTATAGCTGTACAACCTGAGGTATCAATGATATCGATGTACAAAATAATGCTAAATAACCGATTATTTCGATAATAATTACTTCCATGAATAATATACTCTTAAGAGGCCTCTATGCGGTTTGCGAATAATTATATTGCTTATTTATATACTCTATACAGGCTAGTTGCCTCTCTTCCCCTAAATCGGCAATACTACGGGCTTCTGCCTTACTGCACCATTTTTCTATGATAGAGCTTGGTACATTATGCAATTTAATAAGTTCTATTAATTCAGCCAAAGTTTCGCTCGGCTCTAGGTCTTTTACCTCTTCCTCCTGATGAGATAAAACAGAATCAAGTTTGCTACTTATACTTTGAGATTTTGGGGTTATATTTTTAACTTCCATCTCAAGATCATTAAAATTCTTCCCCTCCATTTCCTCAGCTGTCGGATGCTGACTGACTATCTCAGGAAAAGCTTTGCGCAAGGCTTGTGCCTCGGCACATTTGGCAAGTTGTCCATATGGCCTTTTTTGCCACATAGTATTAGGTGTAGCTGTATCTTTTTTAGCAGCATAGTTTTCTAGCCAGTATTCTTTAGCGGTAAACTCAACGATAGTATTATTTACTATCTTTTTAACTGTTACTTTACACCATTTTGGATAAGTAATATCCGCGCCACCTAAATTACATATAACATCTTCGCCAAATTCAGGCTCACTTACACCTGCATATTGCTGGCTTCGTGCCGCCTGTATCCTATATAGACCAACACCCGCCATAACCACGTCTTTGTACTCGTATTTGCCGGTAACGGCATTTTTTATACTCATCGGAACAATATGTACCGGCTTTTGCATTGGGTCTAATTTTGCTGCCTTACAATAATCAAGAACCATTTTTATACTTTCGTCTCTTGCACCGGTATATAAGCTGTTTTTTAGTGCCGACCATATATGCTGATCAATTTCATTAGTGGTATTTATTGCTGCTATATTGCTCATGGTTTACCTTCCTTGTTTAAATATCTTTATATTTTATTATTAACTGATAGCGTTTTTTTAATCTTTCTAGAAAATCAGGTTCAACTCCTTTATTTCCTCTTTCTACCTCAGTAATCCTGGATGGATAAGTATGCATATATTCCGCAATTTGAGGTATTGTTATGCCTGCTTCTTTCCGCATTCTCCTTAATTCTTCTCCCTCTTCCTTTGTCAGTACCGGATATTTTCTTATCATCATTTAATTAAAAATACTCTTGATTGCTTAGTATAACTACTATACTTCAAATACAGGTCTTTTGCCTCATCTTTAAACCTTTTTAAGTCAAAAAATGACCTTGGAGTGCTATTCTTCCATGTAGCTATCACGTTACCGTTATTATCAATTAGCACATCATAATCTCGCATAAATTCCTGTATATCGGTCTTTAATTTTTCAATAGTATTTTGTATCCTACTTTCTTCTTCTTTTGCTCCTTTAAGCTCTTGGAGTTTTTCTATGATATTACTTTCTGCTACTATTTCGTGATAATTACTTTGCGGGAATAAGTTAAATGTATCCCTAGTACTCACACATTTAGGCGGTATCATTTTTTCTATATGATTATGCCAGAAATTACAGGCTATCTTAATTAGCTTGTCTTCTAGCTCCTTGGTTCTCTCATAAGTATAAATTCTAAAATCCTGCCCTCCAATAAGAACAGCTATATCAACCTTTGGTACAGCGCAGATAGCAGCATAATAAGCTACTTGTACAAGATAACTCTCAGGAATCTGATCTGTTCCCTCTTCTCCCCATTCTTTGCCCCGAGTAAAACCCGCTGTCTTACATTCCAAAACATATTCTTTATCGCCAACCCACCTATCAATATTAGCTCCTAAAAACTTCATTGAAGGGTGATATATTGTATTTGGTTCTATTTCTATCGTCTGGCCAGTAACTTCTGCATACTCCTTAGCTATAGTATCTTCTAAAAGAGTACCCCACCTCATTGCAGGGCTAGTCTCGCACCTAATGTCATCGCTGGTTTTATCTAAATATACGTCAAGAGCAGTACGATAAGGGTTAAGCCCTGCTATAGCACCTAGATCACTGCCACCAAGATAATTCTTACGTTCCCTCAACCATTCTTGCTTGTTTTTCATATTAATAACTTTATTTCTTTATTATTATAAATAACGCTTTATTTCTTCAAGCTGACCTAGTACCTTCTGTGGATTAAACAGTAAATGATCTTTTGCTACTGCCTGTCGTTCCAAAAATGAAACTACCAAGATACAAAATTCTCTCGGTACTACCACAAATTCATCGTCAGTCTTTGATTTAATCCACATTGATAAACTATGAGTAGAAATATCACCAACCATGCCCCAGAGAAGTTTTGAGATTTCCTCCCGTGGAATAAAACGATCTTTTATAGCCATATTAAACCTCCACCCCTCTAGTTGATGAAAAGTAAGAGAGCAAGCTTTGATCATGCATGTAAGCATTATACTCTGCCTCCTCTATTGCCTGCTCTAGAGCTACTGGGTCGTATTCACTAGTATCCCAGTCAACACAGTAATCGTTTGCTTTCTCAAGCAAATACTCGTATTTATCAATATCAAGCATTAACCTATAATAGTCATCGCCGTAGATTTTATATGGGATGTTATAGAGACTTGCTCTCTCAATCTGCTCCTCTATAAATGCTTCTCTTACCCTTATACCAATTCTGGCAAATGTTTCTTTAGCAGAATCAGATAATTCTAAGCTTTCAGTTTTAGCCTCATTAAACTTAGGAGTTTCAGTTATATTAGCCGGTAATTGCTCTCTAGATTTACGGTTATTAAAGATTTCTACAGATATTCTTGCTTGCTCAAGATTGGAAAATACCTGCGTAGCTTCTTTTTGGGGTAGTAGCATCTTCCTTAAGTATTCTTTGGCTTTGGCAACACTGATTTCTTCTAAACTCGGCATGGTAGATTCGCAATTATCATGGCTTTCTAACTCTATTGTACCATGCTTTACCGAATTATTGATTTTCTCGTGATTTTTTAATTCTGAATAACTACCTTGACATAATGGTAGTGTTAAGATATTTTGCATATATCCTCCATTGATGGATAAAGTGATTAAAAGTAAGAATTTATTTCGTCAATCAAACTAGTTAATTCTTACGACATATAAGGTTCTTAAAACGTCTTAAGGTACAAACTTAAGGCGTTTTTTTATTGCCTTATGAAGTGAGTATAGAAGAGGAAAATAGATAAGTCAATATTATTTTTTAGTTAAAGTAAAAGTTTTTGCTTTTTGTAATTGTATATAGCTTTCTAAAAGTTCAAGTATTTTTTCTTTATTAACCTGATATATAAATACCATTTCTTTTTCTCTAGTTATAAATCCTCTGGCTAATAATTTTTTGACATTAAAATATAATGCTTGCTTAGATTGTCCCATTAACTCAATAAGAACTGAAATAGGCACACCTTTATCAAATTGCAAAAGGTTTATCATAATTTTTTTTTGTCCAGTAGACAAAACTTTAGAATTATTGATTGCTTCGAGCAATAAGTTATGGGTTTCTAACAGAGTCATAAGCGAATGGTGTTATAAAATTTACATAATAATATATGTTAATCAACTTTATATTCAAGTGTAAGTAAAAATTTTTATTGATTTGTAAAATTAACTCATTATTGTTAATGGCTATGTAAGTAAAAATTAGGAGGTTATGGAGAGAATTTATAGGAAATAAGAATTAAACATCAGAAACACAATAACGAAAAAAGAAAGAGTGCCAACCCGCAAGAGAAAGCACCCAAACTCCCTTATATAACAATTGGAGTATAGAGGTATATTGTCTCTTAGTCAAGGCACTTTTTCTAAAATTTAAAACAATTTTAAATATTAGAAAAGTAATGGCATTATTACAATATTCCGAAGAACACACAATTCAAACACAGCTAGGCAAACTCTACTCTTTCAAGGAAGAAAAAGCCCGTTATCGTAAACATTACTTACCTTGGGATAAGATAAAAAGAGCCAATAAAAAAGTTAAGCCTGTTCGTCAAAAGTCCTTTTTTCTTAGTAGCCCCGCCAATAAATTACTTAGTGCCGTTATGAGTAAACTAATTAAAGGGGAAACAGTATTCCTAAATCACAAATATATTTCTACTTTTACCTTTGTTGAAAGAAGACAGAATGTAAGAATTATTGAGGAATTAGAGGATATATTAAATATTACCTATCATAATTCTATTACTATTGATGGTAAAAAATATCGTTATAGTTATGAGTTCGCTCATAAGGAACAAAACCTTGGAAATACTGCTTCTGTAGAAAATTTTGTCGGGACATTTATGTCCCAACAAAACGACTCTCTCTATATATATAAAGAAAATAACAATATTGAAGATATAGATTTAGAATCTAATTTTTTACAAAATTCTGAAAGTGTTAAGCTTAAGGAAAATGCAGAACATAAAATTAGAGAATTTTCACCTATTCCCCCCTCTAAACTCAAAAAAAGACCCTCTAATAAGCGGAAAAAGCCTACTATGGCACAGGCAAAGGCAAGAATTTATCGTTTTAACCAGTACAAAGAGCCGCAAGACCTAAAGCACCATTACCCATTAAACAAGGAGGATGGAAGCAAATTACAAAGCCTGTCAGGGCGGGATTTTACCTTAAATGCCATGAATGAAATACTCCTTTCAATGTCAAAAAGACGAGATAACAGGTTTTGCTCGAAAGCCCAGTTTATGGCATATTTCGTTAAATGTCTGCGGTTTGAGATGCGGGACGCTGTCAAAACTAGCAATGATAACTTCCGTATAAAAGCTAATATTTCCAAGGAAAAAATAGCAGAACCCAAGATAATCAGCGGAATTGAGGAAGTAGCATATGATTTAAAAAACAGAACCACTGACGGTTTTCAGCTATTATCAATTACTGTTGAGAATTTGCTAGTAAAAAGTAAGGCAATCATGGAATAACTGCCTTACCTACCTGAAAGTTGTCTACACTAAATCATAGGAATTTATACTGTAACATGATTTTAAATTTTTCCCAATAAAAAAATATCGAAAAAAATTAACTAAAAAAACTGTTAATGTATAAAAGTATTTTTTAACAAAATACCTACAATTAGTAAGCCAATAGCCATGATCCATTTTATATTGATATTGATGGATTTTACTTCAGATTTGAGATCAGCAAATTCAGTTCTTAGTTCATGTAGTTCTGTTCTAAACTGGGTTCTTATGTCAGAAACAGCAAGCGATAAATCATTTTTAGTAGCTAATTGGTCACTTTGATCATTTATAGCATCTACGATTAGCTCGGCATGTTCTTCTGTAAAGCCATGTTGTGTGAACTTCTTTACTACTGCATGTGTATTTAATATGGCCATATTGGTTTATTTTATCTTTATTAGTAATTAGTAAGCAAAAAATCTTAATATAAGTCTCATTTAAATTATTAATTTAAAGGAGCGAGGCAAATATACATCAGAAAGACAAAAAAATCAAAACTGATGTAAAGTATATTGTACATAATAAATTAAAAAGCATCTTTAATAAAGATCAATAAATTATTTATAATAATAGTAGATTATCATTAATTAGTTTTTAATTATGGATTATTTAGAACCTTGCCAATATTCCACCAGATTAATAGAAAAATTGGAATCATTAGATACTAAAAATATACTGGATTTTGATTTGATCAATAAAGCTATTTATTGGGCTAAGAAGTATCACGGCGATCAGAAAAGAAAGAGTGGTGAGGCATATTATACCCATCCGCTAGAAGTAGCTTATATGATATCTGAACATAGGTTAAAAACCGATGTAATAGTAGCAAGTATTTTACACGATATAATAGAGGATACCGAAGTGACAGCTGGAATGATTATCGATAATTTTAGCTGGCGAGTAGCTCAAATAGTTGACATGCTTACCCGTGATAGACCTGATGAAAGTAAATTGAGTGTGCAAGAAGTTATTAATAATGCTTATTATAAAAAAGATAATGAGGTTTTACTAATAAAGTTATTTGATAGGCTGCATAACGTACAGACTATAGGAAGTATGAGTACTGAAAAAACAAAAAAAATAACAGATGAAACGCTAAAAAAGTTTATAACTCTTAGTATATACCTTGGTGAAAAAGTATCTGGAATATTAGAAATAGAAAATAAACTTATTGAATTATGTTATCAAAACATACCTGTTAAACAACTTCAGGTACAAAACCAAGAGATGGTTTTTGAGGATAATTTCCAACTTTCTTCTCCAAATTTTCAAAATGATTTATTCCCAAAGCACATCCTATATTTAATGGAATTATAACAACTAATAACCCATAATGTCCTAGATATTTGGTTAAATATATAATACCAAATGAAGTAATAATATACATCATAGCACGTGATATGGCGTATATAAGGCTACTATAAGTAAAGCGTTTAAAAACCGGAAAATGTTTAAAGAAGATAGAAACTGCGGGTACAGTATCAACTGCAAATAATACAATGAACGATTGTATTATAAATACATAAACAGGAGAATCTGTACTTTCCAACAAATAAGGACACATCAAGATTCCTATGCTAAATATTACTAATTTTGTTTTAAGTATCTTTAATGGATATATTTTATGACTTAGAAGAGAAATTGTGATTAGTCCTACCAACTGTATTATTGAAATAATAAGGTTATGGTGAATAACAGATTCTGCGTTATAGCTAAAAGAATTTTTTAGTATATTACCGCAATGTACATAGGCAAAATAAAAACAAGCTGGCCATGCACAATTTACTAACAATAAATATAAAGTTGTTTTTTGGTTGGCTTTTTCATTAAAAATCGGGTCATCTTCTAGAGTTTTATGATCTATATAAGCTTTCTCCATTTTTTTTTGTAAACGGCGTTTAGCATCAGCAAATTCTGGTGTTTCTCTTAAGGTGGTTCTGGCAACTGCTCCAACCATAGCAATTGCTGCACCTATCCAAAAAGCTATCCGCCAGTTTAAACCAAAAGATGTAAAAAGAGATGCTACAGCGAGAGCTGCTACCGTTCCAACAACTGAGAAAATTGCAATGAAAGATACTATTGGATATTGTATAGGCGGAGTTGTTATTTCAGTTAAATAAAGTTCTGCTCCTACTATTTCACCAACAGATGACATACCTTGTAGAACACGACATATTGTTATTAACCAAGAAGCAGCTATACCAATTTGGCTGTAAGTTGGCAGATTTGCCATTAAAATACAGGAAAATGCCATAAGTGATGTGGTTACAACAACTGTAGCTTTACGACTAATATTGTCCCCTAACCAACCAAATATTAATGCTCCAAAAGGTCTAAATACAAAAGTAGAGCAGAATGCAAATGCCGAAAGAATAGATGCTGTATCAGGATCAGTTTTTGGAAAAAATAACTCATTAAGAAGTACCGCCATATGAACATATAACATCAAGTCAAAATACTCAAGGAACGTGCCTATAGACAATAATCCTACAGCTTCTTTTTGTTGTCTTGTAAGTCTTTTTTGCTCTACTACTTCCATACACATTAATAATGCTAGTTAATAATTTTGATTTAAGCATCAACAGTAAGAGCATTACAACAGGTATATTAAAAATTTCACTTATTTTTATATTTTAAGTAACAGATAATCATCACAAAGTTTTCTCTACCTTAAAAATATAAATATTAACAAGGTAATTTTCCTTTTTTTTCTTAAGTATTCTAAAAAAAATTCAAGATATATAACTTGTTAATAAATTATTAACCTACTGCGTAATTTCTAGCCATTATATTGTAAAAACTATTATGTTAGACTGTTTTTTTAAGTATGAAATGTTCATAGAGGCAATTAATGGATGTTATATTTAGGGAAAATTTTAATAAATCATTAAGTTCTTTTATCTCCACATTATCCCAAAAAGAGATATCTGAAAAATATAGTTATTATTACATAATACTCTATGTGGAACTTCAAGGAATAAAAGGGCAAATTTCTTATGATAAACTAGCAATTCTCTGGAGAGTAGAAAAAAACAGTATAAAAAACATTTTAGTAATTTTAGACAAAAAGGGTCTTATTTTGCGTACACGTGAACAAGGAAATCGAATTCACGGACGATATTTTTATCTTTTTATAATTCCTTTAGTTCATCCAGATTTTGAAGACGTAACGTTTTCATAAAGGTTAATTATTTGGAAAACAAGGAAGGAATGCTACTGCTATAAAAATCATTAAAAGGGTTGAGGAATATTATGCAAATAGAGGATAGCGAGAAGATAAAAACGATAGCCAAAAGGTTAAAAAGAATGACTAAGGTTGGAGATCAGACACTACTTCACGGAATTTTCTGGGACGATCTAGATACATTATTAAGCTTAATTTTGAAGGAGGAAGAAAGTGAGTAAAGCAGCTAACGTATCCTATGTAGATTTTCAAAAGAAGAAAAATGTTACAGAGCAGGATATATACAACAGTTGGTACGACAAATGGCTTGATATAAAAAGAGCATGTGATCCCTCTAAAACAATAGCGCATGAAGCTATTACGTTTATAGCGACTTTAGAATTTCTTTTTACTAAAAATCCTGATGAAATTATTTTTAATAAAGAATTGCTAACAAAGAAATGTAAGCAGGGTCCAAGACAGCGTAGCAGGTTTTTAGCACAATTAGCCGATATATACAAAATTACCACTCATACATCATACAACTATAAGGGAAAAAAATATCATTTTATATATTCTGCAAAGCGTACAGAAAATTCATTGGCAATTTTAAAAAATCCACAAGAATTTTATAAAAACCGGCAGTCAAAAATGACTTGCATAGAAGCCAAAAGTGACTTGTATACAAGTCAGAAATGTCTGGTATCCAAGTCAAATTTGACTAGCCCCTATACTGCCAACCTTAGTTCTATTCAAGGGATGCAGGAACATAGAAACATAATAGAAACAAATATAGAAACAGATCTTTCAGATCTTTGTTCCAGTAAAGATAGTAGTTTGTGTACAGAGAGCAAAAATCTAAAAAATCAGGATACTAATTTTATTTTTTCTAATCAGACCGAGCAAGAGGCTAATACGGAGTTCAATAACATGAGCCGTGTAGACAGAATGATAGCAAAAGAGCAGGCTAGAAGACAGCGAGACGAGCTTGAGGGAAATTCTTTTGAGGAAGTACTTGCAAGGGCAAAAGCCGATCGGGATAAAGAGAAAATAACCTTAGCAAAACAGCGGGAAACAGCACAAACAGAACCGCCTAAGGTTAAGGCTTGGCATACACCACCTCAGGTTCAGACAGAGCCAAACGATATCCATACCAAGAACGGCAATGTCTACCATGGCAACAGACTGCTTAACGAGTTTGATTTTACGGACGAGTTAATTGATGCCGTACGCGAGAAGAGCGATAAACCGCATTTTTCCAATAGCCGAATAATTGCGATTATGAGAAACATGGTTGCTAAAAACCCTAACCTAAGGATTTGGGGAGGACGACAGGCTTTTATTAACTACATGGTCAAAGCGGTAAATAACGAGAAGGAATTCACTAAGGAGGAGAAAGCGCAATCACTTGCCGAAATAAAGAAAAAAGAAGCAGAACAGCTACTCTATGACTTTCAACACCGAGTAATCAGATATTTTTAAGGAGTAAAATAATGGATCAGGACATTTTAACTAAACTAGAAGAAATAAAGCAACTTGATGCTCGCAACGAGAAAATAGCTATCGGTCATATGCTCCAAGATGAGGTAGCAGCTATTACTGGAACTAGAATGCTAATAGCAAAATACTTCATCACTCCTCATGCTGCACATGTGTTTAAGATTGTTAAGTCGTATGTAGAAGAGGGGAAATCAGTTAGCGATATATATTTCCACATTCACTCAATAGCAGAAGAGGATTGGCAGTCTTTTTCGCAAGGTGTAGCAAGAGAGGAATACTTAAGGCAATGTATGGTACTTAGCGTCCCATTCCTTGGTACAGATGTTTACGCTGAGGGTGTTTTTGGCCAGATACAGAAACAGTATTTTAGAAGAGAGGCATTTTTTCTTTATGAAAATGCCAAACCAAAAATTCTTAATACGGCAGATAGTAAGGATTTAACGGAAATAGTAACTGATATCGGTAACAAGTGTAATTCTCTTCTTGATGGAATGACACCAAGCAATGAATATGATTACGAAACAGAAGTAATGGAGGTTTTAAATACCACAGAACAAGCTGTAATCAGTAGCGGTTTTAAAGACCTTGATCAGATTATAGAGGGATTTAGACCAGGTCAATTAATTACTGTCGGAGCAGGTACCGGAGTAGGTAAAAGTGCTTTTGCGGTTAACCTTGCTTTAAATATTACTAACCAAGGTTATAAAGTTGGTCTTTGGTCTTTTGAGATGGATAAGGAGGAAGTTTATCAAAGGATAATTTCAAATATTACTGAAATTAGCAGGAAAGATAGGTTGCATGCAGAAGAACGTTACAATGCAGTTAAGAAATATTTTAAAGAAGCTAAAGATAATATTCAGATTTTTACTGATCGAATTAAGGATTTAGGGAGTTTCTATCTTCACTGCCGTAAGGAAAGTATCAAGGAAAACATGAAGGTGATCATCATTGATTATGTTCAATTAATACATTTATCAGGTTTTACGGGTTTAAACAGAGTTTCTGAAATAGAACTCATTACAAAAACACTAAAGAATATGGCTAGTGAGCTTGGTATTACGGTGATTATACTTTCGCAGTTATCAAGAGAATATCAAAAGAGAGAAAACAAACAACCAATTCTTTCTGACTTAAGGGATTCAGGTTCAATAGAGCAGGATTCAAACCTAGTAATATTCTTGCACAGGCAGGATGATTACCCGCTGATGCTAAAAGATTATGAGAAAATAATTACGGTCATAGTAGCAAAAAACAGAGACGGTCGTTCGGGATCATTTATTTTAAAATATCAGGGAAACATAACAAAATTTAGGGAGGAGTAAATGAGCGAACTAGAAGCTAGGAAATATACGTCAATTCATAATTTAAGAGAAGAGATTAGGCGGGATATGGAGGACTATAAGCTTTTATGGACTGATGAATATGTAGGAGTAGATACTGAAGCCGTGTATTTATTTAACCGAAAAAAAGACAATGATCTTCGTTTTTGGTTTTCAAAGTACTTAGATAAACAAATCGATAACAACTTATCAAAATTAAAAGAACTAGTGGAGCAAGACAATGAGTAAATGGAATAACTTTAACGATGCTGAGGATCAAATGTCTTACGAGCTAATACCGCATAAAACCATAGCAAAGGTCAGGTTATTACTTAAAAAAGGCAACCACGTTACAAAAGAGTGGCCAGACGGCTATGCTACTAAGAGTAAATCGGCTACTTGCGTATATCTTGCCTGTGAGTTTGTAATCTTAGGGGGAGAATATGAGAATAGGAAAATCTGGAGCAATATCGGTCTTCATAGCGATAATTCCGAGAAATACGGCGAAATCGGTAGGAGCATGATTAAAGCCATTCTTAACTCTGCTCATGGATTACACAAAGCAGATAAATCACCAGAGGCGGAAAAGCAGAGACAGATTAAGAGCTTTGCTGATCTTGATAACCTGATATGCGTAGCTGAAATTACCATCAAGACATCAGGCGATCAACCTCGTAACGAGATCAAGAGCATAATTACGCCTGATCATGCCAGATATAGCGAATTTATGGATGAGAGAAGCGGTAAGTTTCCTATTAACTATAAACAAACTAATGATACTTTTGAAGAAGAAGACAAGTTACCGTGGGTGTAATAATGAGCCAAGAGATACAACGCTGTATTAGCAGTGTTTACAATGCGATAGACCTTTTTAATAGCTGTTATGAGTTTACTGAAATACGTCATTGGTTATTAAACAGTAATTTAGGCAGAAATGAGAATTATTTATCCGTAATATCGCAAATAGATAAGCAGAAAAAGTTGATAACCAGGAATTTAACTCAGCTATCGGAGTCCGTGGATGATTTGGAAGTGCTGATTAACCGATCAAAAAATCTGGTGCAATTAGAAAGGAATAAGGATAAGCAGTTTGCTAAGCATTATGAGAAATACCATATAAAATTAAATAGAGCAGTAAATGAAAATAAAATGTGAAGAGATTGTTATAGAGCGTTATTTAAAAGGGAATATTAGCAATGAGTTTAAAGATGAGCTTTTGTGGGTCATTAACCTAAGGCGTGATAACGGTCAATATTTAGAAATATTATTTAGATTGTTAGAAGATGAAAGCTCGGAAAAGCTTAAGATTCTGGAGACTATAGTAAATATGATAAAAAAACAAGTGGTTGCCGATAGTAGAGAGGTTCGAGTAAGAGATCCGAAAAAGTTTGTAAATAAGTTGTTAGAGGAGTTAGAACATGAGCTATCCAACTAATCATGAAACTATCACATGGCAAGAGGCAAGCATTAAGTTATCGCAATTAAAAGAGTATACCAACAACCCAAGAAAAATAACCAAGGAGATGCTGGATAAACTAGCTGCTCATATAAAGGAGGACGGGTATCATCAAAGAATAATAGTAGATAACGATTACACCATTATCGGCGGCCACCAGCGTAAAAAGGCTTTATATATGGCAGGTTACGATGATGAGACTGAAATTGAGGTGTTAAAGCCGAGTAGAAAACTACTACCTGCAGAAATAGACAGGCTAAACATCAGAGATAATCTAGCGTTCGGTGAATATGACTTTGATGTTCTAACGGAGCGATTTGATCTGGATAAGCTATTATCTTTTGGTATGGATAAGGATATGCTAACTCCTATATTTGATAAAGCCATATTAGAAGAAATAGGGGCGGAAGAGGAAATAGAACTCGAGGGAGAAGCTACCTCCAAGCTAGGTGATATTTACCTGCTCGGGTCTCATCGTTTAATGTGCGGAGATAGTACTAACCCCCAGCATGTTAAAGAACTAATGGATGGGGCAAAGCCGATTTTGATGGTAACTGATCCGCCGTATGGAGTGAATTATGAGCCTGAGTGGCGTAATGAAGTAGGCAAAGGAGGTAGAAACACAGGCAAGGTACTAAACGATGATAGATATGACTGGTCTGATGCTTATGCGTTATTTACCGGTGATATAGTTTATATCTGGCATAGTTCAAAGTATACTCATAAATTTGCCGAAAATATAGAAAACTGTGGCTTTGATTTAGTTAACCTGATTGTTTGGAGTAAAACTAGACCGGTTCTTAGTCGTGGTGATTATCACAACCAGCATGAACCTTTATGGTATGCGGTAAAAAAAGGCCAGAAAATCAGGCATAATTGGCAAGGCAGGCGTGATCAAACAACAGTATGGGATATAGAAGGATATAACGGCAGTAAAGGTGATGGTGAAGAACCAACGGGTCACGGCACGCAAAAGCCGCTTGAATGCATGCTTCGGCCAATACTTAATAACTCTAAGCAAGGGGAAGGAGTATACGATCCGTTTGGCGGTAGCGGTACTACGTTAATTGCCTGCGAAAGGAGTAAGCGTAACTGTTATATGATGGAATTATCCCCAGCTTATGTTGATGTTATAATAAAGAGGTGGGAAAAAGAAACTAATAAAAAAGCTGTATTGTTAAATGAGTAAACCAAAAAAAGATATTACGCCGGAGGAGTCCGCACAGGTTGAATCATTAGCGGCGCATGGTCATACACAAAGAGAGATTGCTTATTTCCTAAAAATACCTTACAGGACTTTTCAAAGAAAGCTTAAAGAGGATAGTCTTTTAATGACGTCCTGGAGGAGGGGTCGCTTTAAGGGCAAGGAGTATGTTCTTTCAAGGCTTATGAGGTTTATAAAAAATGATGAGTTAAACGCCGTCAATTTAAATGCAATTCAGTTTTATTTACGCAATACTGGCTTTGGCGTGGAAAATAATGATGATAATAATGAGTTGCAAGTATCATTTGGTAATAAATCTGCTTTAGAAATAATAGATAGTACCTTAACTGCCTTAGAAGAAAGAGAGATAGGTGTTTCTAAAGCTCAACAACTCACTAGTCTAGCCTTAGCTAAACTGAATATAGAAAACAACGGCTCTAAGGATGATAAAGCAGTATACCAGCAAAGGAGTAGAGAGGAAGCGCTGGAATTTGCCGCTAAGATGAAAGAGGCAAGAGAGAACTTAAGATTAATCAACGAAAGTAATACAAAGGCAAATTAAGATAAGATATTAAGACAAACGATATATGACAGAGTTAACGGATAAAAAAGAGCCTTTTTATCAGAGGCCTAAGAAAAACAGGATCGAGGATCAAGATATAGAAAGTGTAATGAAGCAAGATCAAAGTGCAGCATTTGCCAGGTATAGAGAGTTATTCAAAGCTCGCAAGAGAAGAGAGAAGTTACGTCCCAGAGAACCAGAAGTATATCATCACGATATTTGTAAAAAGTCATGAGAAAATCAGAATAGCCAAAGCCTATGGTATAATTACTTTAGCTAAGGAATGAGCATAAAGTAATAAAGCTAAAATGTTAAATGTGCTGGATATTTTTTCAGGGATAGGTGGTTTTTCAATAGGATTGGAAGCTGTAGGAATGAAAACAGTTGCCTTTTGTGAGATTGACCCATTCTGCCGGAAAATACTAACAAGACACTGGCCATCCGTACCGATATTTTCTGATATTACTACTATAGATAAGAAAGACTTAAAAACGCTTCCAAGAATAGACATAATTGCAGGGGGATTTCCATGTCAGGATATATCGGTAGCAGGCAAGCAGAAAGGAATAGCAGCTAAACGCTCGGGATTATGGAAAGAATTTGCGAGGTTAATAAATGAAGTTAGACCCAAATATACGATTATCGAAAACGTGGCAAACCTTCGCAGTAAAGGACTTATCAGCGTCCTGCAAGATTTATGGGAGATCGGGTATAATGCAGAGTGGCATTGTATACCGGCTTCCGCCTTTGGTGCACCTCACAGACGGGATAGGATCTGGATTATTGCCTACCCCTCTTGCATCAGCAAAGTCGGATTGTCCATCGGAAAGGAGGAGACAGAGTCCACATTTGGAGACAGTTGTAAAAATGCTTCCGACCCCGACTGCAAGCGATGCGAGCATAGGGAATATAATCAGCAAGGACGATGTTTACCTGGTAACAAAAACAGGAAGTATACGCAAACACAACAGGAATGGGATATCGGGGAGTCTTGGACTAGCCAGATATGTAAGATTCTTCCCGACACCGACCAGCAGGGATTACAAGGATGTAGGGGATTTGAAGAAATTAGCTCAATATGCTCACAAGAGCAGATTGGCATGTACTATTGCCGCCGAGGAATTAAGCAATGGGGAGAAGAGCCTTTAGAAGTAGCAAGGCTAAAAGATGAGAGGTTGAATCCTGATTGGGTAGAATGGCTTATGGGCTATCCTATTAGCTGGACGGACGGAGGAAGTCGTATGCAGCGTTTACAATCGCTGGGTAATGCAGTAGTGCCTTTGATTCCTGAGTTTTTAGGAAAAGTGGTTGTAGATCATTGTAAACAGCTCTGATATAAAGATATACTTCTATATATATAGAAAAGTAGTTATACAGTTGTATTGACAAGTAGTTATATAGATGTATACTAGTATAGTAATCTAGCTTTATATATCATTTACTATGACAAAGATAATATCATTTCTGAACCAAAAAGGCGGTGTCGGAAAGACAACAATTAGTACAAATCTAGCTGTAAGTTTACATCTTGATAATCAAAAAATATTGCTGGTTGATTCTGATCCACAGGGAAGTTTACGTGATTGGAATGAAGCTAATGAGGGTAAATTAATTCCCGTGGTTGGGTTAGATAGAGAAACTTTAGCAAAAGACATAGAAGGTGTTAAAAGTGGTTATAATATTATAATTATTGATGGTGCACCCCAGTCTTCTAAGTTGGTAGCTGCTGCAATTAAAGTTTCGCATCTGGTAATTATTCCAGTAACCCCTTCTCCTTATGATGTTTGGGCGTGTTCTGATTTAATAGAAATTATAAAAGCTAGGCAAGAAGTTACCAGTGGTAATCCTATTTGTCGCTTTCTTATCAGTAGATCACGTAAAGGAACGAACTTAAGTGATGATATAATTGAAGCATTAAGCGGATATGAAATTCCCGTTCTAGAAAGTCGTACAACTCATAGAGAAGTCTATGCTAAGACAGCATCAGATGGCTTAACAGTACATCATGCTTTAAAAGCTGAAGATGCAATTAATGAAATTACTAACCTAAAAAATGAAATATTAGAGGTATTAAAATAATGGCTTTTGAAGCAAAGAAAGGAAATAGGGCTCATCGTAGTCATACAGTAGAAGCAGCAATTATAGAAGCAACTAAAGATAGCATGGTAGGATTAAATATTAAGATTTCAAAAACAAAAAGGGCATCTTTTAAATCGAAGGCCGCAATAAAAAATGAAAATATGCAAGATATTATATTAAAAGCTATAGATAGATATATAGAAAGCTAGAAAAATAGAAAACTACTAAGACACACGTTTGTAACAGCAAAAATTCAAAAACGATATTTATGGTGCTTTCTTTCATAATGATATATGAACTAATCAGTTGGAAGGTTTATATTCTGAATTACTCATTATTAATCGTTTTTTACGTTGAACTAAGTCCTTTATTTTCTGAATATATGATGAATAATGTTGCAGGGATTATAATTGCTGTTCCATATAGTATATTTTGAGTAGGTAACTCATTAAATAAAACAAAACCAGCAAAAGAAGATAATAATAGCTCTAAATATCTATAAGGAGCAACTGCAGTCGCATCTAAAATATTGAAGGCTTTTAAAATAAAGAATAGAATCAGGTTAGCACTACAGCCAAGAATAAAAAATAATATTAGCTGCTCCATCGTTGGAGTTTTCCAAAACATAATTGCAGGAATCAGCGATATTATCGCTGTTACAATGGCTGAGTAAAATAGCATGCTAATCATGCTCTCCTGAATGATGAATTTTTTGTTAATAATATCAAGGCCAGCAAAACCCATAGCAGAAACTATGAATATCATCGATTCAATAGTAAACTTATCGTCATTGACTCCTAAGACTAGTGAAATACCTAAGAAACCTACTATCGTAGCTAACCATCTTTGCCAATATATTTTTTCATTAAGGAAAATATATGCAAGAATTAATGTGAATAGAGGAATAGTAAAACTAATGATTGTTGCAGAAGCCATTGATGCAACTTTAAGACCATAAGTCCATGCCGTAATGCCTAAAAACAAAATTAAACCACGGAAAAAATGTATTTCTGGCTTAGAGCTTTTTAGTGTATTCTTACCATAATAAATTACAAATGGAATTAGTGATAAGGTGCTAAAAAAGAATCTAAAAAATACAACTTGAGTGCTGTGTAAATTATTTCCTGTATATTTAGAGATTGCATCATTAATAACACTACTTATTAAACTGAATATGAACCAACTAACACCAATGAAGTACTTCTTAGACGACAACATAAAATCAATTAGAATTAATTAATCGTAGCAGCATACAATTTTTTAGATATTTAGCTAAGTTTTTCTAAAAAAAGAATCATCAAACTCTCTTTTAGCAATTCGAAATATGACTACAATTTTATTACATATAAAAATTGAAACAATTTATGTTTCCTACTGACTTAGCTGATAAAATTTTTATGTAAAAAATAAGCATTTGCAATAGCCATAAACGACATGTAGTACTTATTCCTTTCATCTTTATTTATTTCTAATAATGAGTTAACTTTTTTCCTGTCAAATACAGGAATATCTTTAAACTTGCTATCATCTATTATAGCACAAATAAAATTAAACCATTTTTCAGAAACTATTGGGGATGCTACAAAGGCTTTCTTCTTCCTTTTATATACTTTTTCTGGTATGTCATTTTTATAAGATTCATAAAGCAAATATTTTTCTCTTGTTCCATTAATTTTTAATTTACTTGGTATCTTAGCTGTTAACTCTACCACATTGTAGTCTAAGTAAGGTAGCCTTCCTTCAATAGAATACCCCATCTCTACTCTATCAGATCGGAAATTTAATGGAATTCCAGGTAAAAATTCCTGTATATCTTGATACAAAGTGTTAGATAATATATCATACTCGTTAGTTCTTTGCTTTGCAAAGAAGGATAAATAATTTAATATTATTTTGTTGAAGTTAGAAACTGTAACTCTTTCATTGGCCATCATTCCATTAGCTAAAATAATTTTTGTTCCATTATGTCCCAAAACTTTTTTTATTTTTTGTAGAATATCATTGTTTAATTGATTATTTTGATGAGTGTTTGATAAAAATGTTCCCAAGTTCTCTTGAAAGTTTTTTTCTAAAGGCTGTTGCTCTAGTATGTCTTCCATATGCCATGGATATCCCCCTAAAATTTCATCAGCTCCTTGACCCGCCATAACTACTTTATAGTTATTATCTCTAATAAGCTTACTTAACTGCAATTGAGCGCATACTGGAAAATCAACGATTGGATATTCGCAGCTCCAAACACTTTTTTCAAAATTTTCTATTATGAGATCTTCGGTCATCTCTATAGTATGTAAATTAATTTCTATGCCCTTAGACTTTAAAAAATTTACTACTTCTATGATATACTCACTTTCATCACTTACTTTGTCTGCTGGGAATACAACTGAAAAACAATCTATGGTTCTTTGTTTTTTAGCCATTAAAGACAGTATAACCGTAGAATCTATACCACCACTTAAACAATGTGCTATTGGTACATCAGCTTTAAGGCGAATATTTACTGCTTTTTCAAGTTTATCTTTAAATTCTCCCATATATTCTACTTCATCTATATTATCATCTTGATGATTAAAATATAGATCCCAGTAACGTACTTCTTTATGGACGTCAAGGTTAATTATCATGTAGTGTGCAGGTTTAACAGGAAAGATATTTAGAAAAGGAGTTTGTAAAGACTGACCTATAAGGCTAAAGTTTAAGTTTGCTATATCCCACTTAAAAGGAATAGAAAATTTTTTAAAAACTTTCATTTCAGAAGCAATATAAAACGTCCCATTATAGTAAGTATAAAATAATGGTTTTATGCCAAAACGATCTCGAGCAGCAAACATTAATTGTTTTTTAGCATCCCACAGAACAAAAGCAAATTCTCCATTTAAATATTTTAGACAATTCATTCCATATCTTCTATATAGATGAATTAATATCTCGCTGTCAGAATTAGTTAAAAATCTATGCCCTTTTTCTTTTAAAAATTCTCTGATTTTATCGTATTCATAAAACTCACCATTTACCACTACATAAATTTCATTTTCTTTATCATATAATGGTTGAATTCCTCCTTCTAAATCAATGATACTAAGCCTTGTATGCCCTAAAGCTATGTTTTTATTTTTTGAGATCCAAAAATTTTGGCTGTCTGGCCCTCTATGTTTTAGGCTATCAACAGCTTCTCTAAGTTCAAATTCTGATACACTCGTTTTTGACCAAACTCCTATTATGCCACACATAATTTATTTCTATAATTAATTTAAATACTTCAAGCTTGTACAATATACTCGGTTTACTTTGTAAGTAGCGGTTATATCATCCACGATGTCAATATTATGTAACTAATTTGATAAAAAAACACTTAAATTTTAAGATACACAAAGCTATTCCTACAAATTAGTTACTAAAAAAGAATCAGGATTCTTGCATTAAAACATTGATAGTAAATGCTGTCAAGTTCTCAGTAATTGTAAAAGAAAATAATTTATCACCTTGTCTCTATCCCAATATATTCAAGATATTTTTTCTAGCAGGAATTGCTAATTTATAGTTACCAAAGATAGATGATATTAGGTGTTATCCTATTCTGAGAGTAAACGATAATATAACAGAAAATATCGTTTTATGAACAATGTTCCTTTAAACGATGTGAATCATTAACTTTTTAATACACCGAGGTTGGCTATAGATAAAACAAAACAACAAAATTGCTCTGTATAACGGATATAGAGATAATGAAAAATCAATAATACCATGTAGGAGAGGGTAGGATAGAAAATAGAGAATAAAATGTTTAGTGCACTCTAATTTTATTGAGAAAGTCAAGGCTAAGTTCTTTGATTTTATGATATCAAATTTTAAAAGATTTATATGGAGCTATGATAATAAGTTTACCGAAAAAACAGTGATTTGCCTAAAACAAATTCTCTTCGCTAAAAAAATTAGCGCAATAATTGATGATTTTTATTTGACAAAAATTTGTTCAATAGTTTAACATTGTTAGATAGTAAATATATAATGTGATAAATAATGAATCCAGAAAATCTTTTCAGTGCAACGATTGCTAGTCATTCCTTAGTAGCTCTTCATTCTATTGGTGTCTTGGAATATATGAAATTAAAAGGAAGTGTAAATATAGATAATCTTCATTTAACTTTTCCTTCAATAAATAAACCTGCTGTACAAGCTGCACTTGTTTCTTTAAGTTTTGTAAACTTAGTAGAATATAAAAATGGTATTTTTTCCTTTACAAGGGATGGAATCAAGGTATTAGAGTCTATAGGAGAGTTTAATTTATGGTTAAAAGCTTATGCAAATCTGTATCCTAAAATAGAAGATATACTTTTAGACAAAGCAAAAGTAAATTATACAGATATTAATTCCCAGTGCGTAGCTATTTCTTCTGCAGAAATAGGAGTGAATAAAGTTGATAGTTATCTTTTTAAAATTCTTGATAGCTTAAATTGTATCAGTAGTATTTGCGATTTGGGATGCGGTAGTGGTAAAAGAATTAATTCAATCTGTGAAAGGAAAAAGACTAGTGGTTTAGGAATAGATATAAGCGAGGATGCAATTCTATTTGCCAATGAAAATTATAGGATAGTAGAAAATGAAGTTAAACTAAAATTCTATAAAGAAGATGTAACAAGATTAAAAGGTTCCTATCCAGAAGTAGGTATATTGCTTCAGACATTTATGACTCATCATATTATACCAGAGAAGCATTGTTCTGATGTTTTTATTTCATATAAAACTAATTTTCCTAATGCAAAATATTTTATTATTTTAGATACTGTGTGGCCAGAAAAAATAAGTAATAATCCTGAGTTATTTACCTCAGGATTTTTATTAATGCATGGGTTACAAGGATTAGTACCACGAGTAAAAAAAGATATGTACAAAATTTTTGAGTTATCTAACTTTGAACTTTTACAAGAAGTTAAGCTTGATGTACCTAATAGTTATCTTTGGCTATTAAAAATCTAAACTTAAATTTTATGTTACAAAAAAAATATTTAATTTTAGGAACAGGAGAGGTTGGAATGTGTCTTGCTCAAGAACTACTTCGTTCTGAAACCAATTCTACTGTACATATTCATACACTAACTGAAAAAAGTATGCGGAATAAGTTACTACAGCTTACAAGTAACATGCACTTACAGAATAGAATAGGTGGTTCCTATGGGGATATATATTTAACAAAGAAGTATCTCAATACTCAGATAGATTTAAGTAATATAGATATTAAGGATATTGATTACTTATATTCAGATAGAGAAAATTGGTATGAGGATTCTTTAATTTATGAGTTAATAAAAACAATCAAACCTAATTATATAATAGATACAGTAACATTAGCAGTTAAATTTGTTCATAATTTCATTTATGACTTATATAATAACAAAGTAGATCAAATTTTAATTAATAAAATACTTTTTTGCAATCCTATAACAACATTAAATACCTTTGTGCAATCAATGAGACATGCAATAAGGGATTTTGATGTATTAGGTTACATAAAGGTATCTTCTTCTGGGTTAGGAGGTATGGGATTTAATTGCCCTTATACTCATGGCTCTACTAATCGATTTAAGTTAAGTCCTTCGATGGAATTAAAAATTGCTTCATTAGGTATAATGCATCAACTATTGTGGAATTTATCTGATTCTGAGTTAGCTAAGATTAGTTTAGTCATTCCTAAGGCTTTGATAGGTTGGGACAAGCCTTTTAAACTAAGTACTGATAAAGATGTTTTTTTTCAATTTAAGAAGAATGAAGATCAAAAAACGATTATTAAAGATAAACTACTAAATTTCTCTATTTCATGTATTCCTTGTGGAGATAGTACACATTATAGTATACAAGAATATATAGTTGCTTCTTCTGTAGGTCAATTTGAGAGTATATCCAAGGAAGAAGTAGTAGCAGCTATAATTGATAATATTCATGGGGGAGATAAATACAATGTATTAAGTTCTATAAACTCTTCGGCTATAAGTTCAAGTTACCAAGCGTTTTCAAAGAGAGAGGAAGTGATTTCAGAAGCTAGAAAAATTGAAAATAATTCTAAAAATCCTAGCTTAGTAACAGGTAATTTCGGTCCTTATATATCTAAGTTAATTGCAGAAGTTTATATAATAGTTTGTGCGTTGAGTAGTAATAAAAAAGTCTTAGATTATTTTTCTTTAATAAACTGTTCTGAGTTATGTCATAATTACTTAGAAACTTATCCAATGCTAAGAGATCAAATTCTTGCAGCAAATCTTGCTATAGAAACTAAAATAGGCTCATGGTTTTTATGTGAAAATTACTCTTATTATGAAACCGTAGACCTTAAAGATGAAAATATTTTATTATGGACTGAATTTTTGAAAACTGAAATGTTAGAAAAAAAGACAAAAAGTTTTGCCTTAAATAATGTAGGAAAAATAGTCTCGAAATATTTGGTTAAAAATGGTTTTAGTAGACTTAAATAGAACTAATGTAGAAAGAATGAAATAAAAAGGTTTACAGATAAACAATTAACTATATAAAATGAAATTTACTAAATCAAAAAAGCTTTTCTGGAGCTGTGTGTTAGGTAATGCTTTAGAACTTTATGACTTTACCCTTTATGGGGTTTTTACTCCTTTAATAGCGATAAACTTTTTTCCTATTGTAGATGATTTATCTTCTTTTTTTGCTAGTTTAACTGCGTTAACTATTGGATATTTTGCTAGACCTATAGGGGCAATACTTTTCGGTTATATAGGAGATAAATATGGACGCAAAAAAAGTCTTATATTAACCATGATGATGATGTCAATTGCAACAGGAGCAATAGGTTTATGTCCATCTTATGCTTTTATAGGTATTGCATCTTCAATTATATTGTTTTTTGCAAGATTCATACAAGGTTTATGTGCAGGGGGTGAAACAACTGGAGCAACTATTTTTTTAATTGAGAATAATCCTGAACGCTCTTCTAGTTTTAGTAGTGCTATGATTTTTGTTTCAGGAGGTGTGGGGTGTTTAATAGCTTTATTTTTAGGGAATATTTTTTTGAGTATTAGTTACAGTTGGGGATGGAGAATTCCATTTCTTCTAGGGTTGTTATTTGGGATATTTTTATTATGGTTAAGGTTAAAAACTGAGGAAAGTTCAGAATTTATAAAAGTTATTTCTAATAAGAAATTTATAACTAAATTCCCTATTGTTGATATAATGTTAAAGTATCCAATAGGCTTAACAAGAGCAATATTATGTGGGGCATTATCAGGGGTAATGTCTTCCACGATTATTGTTTTTATTAATCTTTATCTTTTTAAGATACTAAAATTACAATTGCAAAGCTCACTTTCTTACTCAGCTATTGGCTTAGTAGCATTTCTTTTAGCCTCATTTTTTTGTACGAAAATTTCTTCAAGTTTAAAAAGGGATAAAATTATTTTATTTGGATCATTAGGATTAATAGTAACTGCTTATCCTTATTTCTATATTTTAAGCACTGGAGTTAATTTTTTAATAATAATTGCTCAGTTGATTTTAGGACTTTTTTCTGGATGTTTTGTATCTTTAATTAATTCATACTTATCTGAGCAATTTCCTTTAAATGTTAGGTTTAGTGGAGTAAGTGTAGGATATAATTTAGGATATGCAGTTTGTGCTGGATTGTTTCCAATACTTTCTTTTAAACTAATTGATATAACAGGAAATATTTTCTCACCAGCGATTTATATAATTGTTATTGGTATTCTTTCTAGTATGGCTATAGGAATAAACTATCGTAAATCTAAATTTACTAATGTTTTAGAATAATTTTATTAATAAATACAATAAATAATTATTGTATTCTTGTGTCCATAGTTAAGGACTACGAAAGAGAGAGTATTGGTTCTAGCCATGCTTTCTAGAAGTTAGAGTCTAAACTACCTTTAGACGAAATTGCGGCTACTAATTAAGTAAAAATGCTAGTCGTAAGGACATTTGTAGTAAATTAAATTAATGTATGAAAATGACAATGAAACAAAGAGAAATAGATTTACAAGAAAAATATTATTTTTCTTCTCCTTATAAAGTAATAAGGTGGATTGATAGCGAGAATACTGGAGCCCAGGGATGGGTAGTAATAGATAGGCTAATTAATGGATGTTGCGGCGGAGGATTATTTATGCATGTTGATGCTACGCTTCAAGAAGTAACTGCATTAGCAAGATCAATGTCGTATAAAAACTCTTTACAAGATCCTTTGTTTGGCGGTGCAAAGGGAGGTATTAGATTTGATCCTAATCATAAAGAAGCTCCCAATGTATTAAGAAGGTTTTTGTTAGCTCAGAAAAAACTTTTAGAAACTATTTGGTGTACTGGAGCAGACCTAAATACTAGAAATGAAGAGATATTCTATATAACAAAGAAATACTTGGACTTGGATTCACCGTTCGTTAGCCTTGCCAACATGGTCAATAAAACCTGTAGTATAGTTCCTCAACATAAAATTTTAGCACAATCATTAAATTGGCAGACTGAAAAATATTTTACTTTAGGAGATAGTATAACTGGTTATATCCTTGCTCACGTATTAAAACTTTTCTTTAAAGAACGTAGTCAAGAACGCAGAATAATATTGCAAGGATTTGGTAAAGTAGGTAAAAGCTTTGCGTATTATATTTATAAAGAAAATCTTGGAAAAATAGTAGGGATACAAGAAAAGAATTGGGCACTATACGAAGAGCAAGGAATAGATATCAATAATATTCTTAGGTTAACGAACGAAAATAAGATAGAATTAAATTTAGCAAAAAATTCTAATTTTTATAGAAAACCTAGCTATTTAACAGATGAAGAATTTCTAATTGATTTTCTATCTAAAATCAAAGGTAATATTTTTTGTCCTTGTGCTCAACGTTATACTATCACTCATAAAGTACTAGATATCTTAATAAAGAATACTTTTTTTTATTCAAAAACTGTTAATAGTTATATTATTAGCGGTGCGAACAACGTATTTTTCGATATGAAAATTTTAACACATGCTTTAAATTGTGGAATAAATCTTTTACCTGAATGGATTTCTAATTCAGGTAATGCATTATTATTTCTTGAATCATTAAAAGAAAAGAATCTTTCCCATAATTGGGATAAAATAATTCATAATAGAATTCTAGAAAGAATAAAAAATTTTTTAGGAGAAGCTAAAGAATTTTCTTTAACTAGTAATTTATCTTTATATGAAGGATGTCATGAATATTCTTTAAAGAAAATAGAAGATGTTAAAAAAAAATAATACTGAACCTAATAACTATCTTTATCTTTTTTAGCAATTATGATTTAAAGTTCATCTAAATAGATACCAAATATAGAAAGAGGTGTTGAATGGAAAGAATGGCCGAAAAGGGCTAGAGGTATGTTGCAGCAAATTTGTATGGAATATGAAAAAATTGTTCTAAAGAAAGTGTAGATTAATTATGTTCATATTAGTACAATATTTAAAAGATAGAGGAATAAGAAGGGGAATCAATGGAAATAGGTCAATTTAAATTTGACTCCACATTTATAACCCCTCATCTCTAAGTTGATGGTATCATAATCACTGAAGTGTTACTTTGATTCGAACTGATGTTAAGAACGAAGCTATTTGGGGCATTGAGATTAATAGTAATTAATATTTTTTAACTAATTTACAAAAAACTTGTCTTATTTTAAAGGGGTTAGAGGTAGTAAATCTGATGGTTATTGTATGATTTTATGTAAATGAAAAAAATGCTGTTTAAATCTCATTTATGAGGGTTTTTGGTGTTTGGGTAGAAAATCCCCGCAATTTTAGTTAAAATTCTATTAATTTCTTAACCTTTTAGCATGACAAATTAGCAACATTTTCCATAAAATATCTTATGTATAAAAAATTACACCCTTTTTTCCTTAATCAATTTTAAGATTTTTAAAAAGGACCAGTGTGAAGGTAAAGGCCATTTGCCGCCACTTCTACTAAATTATTGATTTTAGGAAGTACCGAAAGTTATGATGTAGACACTTTTTATAAATTTAGCGAAATAAATAGTTGCAAGATATAG
>JACCDN010652199.1_pt1 | contig 58432 bp, 59 predicted proteins | sample 7441691 | NCBI WGS metagenome assembly JACCDN01 (sample SAMN15323439, study PRJNA562643) | freshwater metagenome | isolation source: river surface water | place: USA:Blue River Watershed | collected 2017-08-16 | reverse complement strand
GACGACGGGGTTCGAACCCGCGACCTGAACCTTGGCAAGGTTCCGCGCTACCAGCTGCGCTACGTCCGCGTATTGCGGGCGCAAATCTAGCGTAGGTGAGGCCGAACTGCCAAAGCGTGCGTAATCTAGCCTCATGCTCGGACTAGGTAAGGACTATCAGTTTTGGATGGGTGGCATGCATGCAACCCGCTTGGCGGAAGTCACGAGCGATCCCGACCGACTTGGAGACGGTAATTTCTGGGCAGTTCTTGCAACTTTTGAAGGAGATTATCGCTTTGCTCGATTCAAAAAGGTAAAGCAGGCGCCATTTCCAAGTACACCGTGGAACCGGCTAGAACGCCCATGGTCTTCCTCGCAGGAGATGATTGATTACATTGGATATATCCACGCAATTAAAGAGGCAATCTCTGAGGGCGGTGTCTACCAAGTTAATGCATGTCGAGAACTCTCTCATTTTCTAGGGGACAAACCCGCTCCACTGACCGGACTCTTCTCGGAGATACTCAAAGGCAATCCAGCACCCTTTGCCTCGTATCTCAAAATCCCCGGTTATGAAGTTGCCTCTGCCTCTCCAGAGAGATTCCTCTCTCGTACCGGGGAACGAATTATTACCTCGCCAATTAAGGGAACTATTCGATGGAACCAAGAAGTTTTTGGCGAGAAAGACAAATCAGAGAATCTGATGATTGTTGATCTGATGCGTAATGACCTTTCGCAGGTATCGATTCCTGGAAGTGTTGAAGTCAGTGCGCTCTTCAGGGAAGAGAAGCATCCAGGCTTGACACATCTCGTCTCTGATATTGAAGGAACTTTAAATCCGGGAACATCCTGGCGAGAGATTTTTTCAGCGCTGATGGCACCGGGTTCAGTCTCCGGCGCTCCGAAATCTTCGGCGATGGAGATTATCGCTTCATATGAATCACAACCTCGCGGGCCTTATTGCGGTGCTTTGGGTTACGTCCAAGGCGATAGAGCCGAGTTGGCAGTTGCTATTCGTACATTTTGGACGACCGGTGACAAGTATTTGAGATACGGAACAGGTGCCGGCATTACTTGGGGTAGTGATGCATCGGCTGAATGGGAAGAGACTCAATTAAAGGCACGCCATCTCATTTCCATCGCCGGGGGAGAGCTTCCATGATTGCTCGTCGTCCGTTTCCGGAGGGAAGTGGAATTTTTGAAACCCTACGAACCGAGAACGGCTTAGTCGCTGAACTCACTCGCCATATGCGTAGAGCAAAGAAATCAGCACAGGCTTTGAACATCCCAATGCCTGATGAAGAGATTCTACGAAGCGAGATAGATGCATCTATGACTCTCGATCCGCATCCGATCGGGCGCCTTCGAATTTGCATTTCAAAGAGTAATTTTCTGGTTACCCATGATGCCTACGAAGATCTTGAAACGCTCGCCAGATTAACTTTCCATTCCACATCTAGCAAAGGATCTGGTGAACAGAACAAGGTCTACCCATACGATTGGAACTATCAGGTGCTTGATAGCGCACGAGATTATGGTTTTGATGATGCAATACTTTTCAACACGGCAAATCATGTGACGGAGACAAGCATTTCAAATCTGATTTTCCAGATAGAGGATGAATGGGTCACGCCGCCAATCTCAGCTGGAATTCTCCCGGGCATTATGAGAGGCCTAGCGATTGAGCGTTGCGGGGTCACTGTTCGAAACATTCACGTCAGCGAGATCCCAATGGTGCAGGAAGCGGTCATGGTCAGTAGTCTCAAGATTGCGCAACCGGTCAGCCATATCGGCGATTTTGCAATGCAACTAAAGCCCTCTGTAAGCGAGCTAGAGGAGAAAATCAGGGCTTCAGTGCAGTTCTTTTCGGTACGCTAGCGCCATGTCAGAGATCGCAATTGTCGTCGATGGTCAGCCACGTAAGGTTGAAATCGATCAGAAGCCAACCCACCTCTTCGCCGAGAATAAAGAAATTGTCGTTTGCAAGATTAATGGAACATTGCGAGACCTCTGGACCGATCTCAATGAGGGCGACACTGTTGAAGGCGTATCGATTTCTTCTCCTGAGGGGCTCGCAGTCCTTCGTCACTCAACCGCTCACGTGATGGCACAGGCAGTTCAGCAAGTATTTTCACAAACTCGCCTCGGAATTGGTCCGCCGATCACGGACGGTTTCTATTACGACTTTGATCCACAAGAGCCTTTCAATCCAGATGATCTCGAGAAAATCGAGAGCGCAATGCGCAAGATTGTTAAAGAGGGTCAACGGTTCAAGCGTCGCGTGACCAATGAAGCCGATGCGCTCAAAGAGCTTGCTCACGAACCGTACAAGTGCGAATTGATTGGATTGAAGGGCCCAGCTGGAGACGAAGCTTCTGTCGAAGTCGGTGGTGGAGAATTAACAATCTACGACAATCTCGGTCGAGATGGTCAGCCGGTCTGGTCTGACCTCTGTCGCGGACCTCATCTACCTTCCACAAAACATATTCCTGCCTTTAAATTAATGCGTAGCGCTGGTGCCTATTGGCGTGGTTCAGAGAAGAATCCGATGCTGCAACGAATTTACGGAACTGCTTGGCCATCACAAGAGGAACTCAATGCCTATCTTGAACTACTTGCAGAGGCAGAGAAACGTGACCATCGCCGACTCGGTCAAGAACTTGATCTTTTTTCTTTCCCGGAAGAAATCGGTTCTGGCCTGGCGGTCTTCCACCCAAAGGGCGGAATCGTCCGTCGTGCAATGGAAGATTATTCTCGCAAACGCCATGAAGATGAAGGCTATGAGTTTGTCTACTCACCTCATTTGACTAAGGCAGCGCTCTTCCAAAAGTCCGGTCACCTTGATTGGTACTCCGATGGAATGTATCCGCCGATGATCATGGATGAAGAGCTGCATGAAGATGGCACCATCAAACGTCCTGGCCAGCAGTACTACATGAAGCCAATGAACTGCCCGTTCCACAATTTGATTTTCCAATCTCGCGGACGTTCTTATCGTGAACTGCCTTTGCGTCTCTTTGAATTTGGAACTGTTTATCGTTATGAAAAATCGGGGGTTCTTCACGGCATCACCCGTGCGCGTGGATTTACCCAGGATGATGCCCATATCTATTGCACCAAGGATCAAATGCCAGGAGAGCTCGACTCACTTCTGACATTCGTGCTCAACCTCCTGCGTGATTATGGGTTGGAAGATTTCTATCTTGAGCTCTCTACTCGTAACCCAGAGAAATCAGTAGGCGAAGATAGTGATTGGGAAGAAGCGACAGAAGCTCTTCGCAAGGCAGCGCTGGCGCAGAATCTTGAACTCATCCTCGATGAGGGCGGAGCAGCGTTCTACGGTCCAAAGATTTCTGTGCAGGCAAAAGATGCAATCGGCCGCACCTGGCAGATGTCAACAATTCAAGTGGACTTCCAATTGCCACAGCGATTTGAACTCGAATACGCAGCATCTGATGGAACACGTCAGCGCCCTGTGATGATTCACCGTGCGCTCTTTGGATCTATCGAACGATTCTTCGGAGTCTTGACCGAGCATTACTCTGGCGCTTTCCCTGCTTGGCTCGCTCCAGTTCAGGCAATTGCCATTCCGGTTGCGGATACTTTCGCTGATTACATGCACGATGTTGTAGTGCAGTTAAAGAAGGCTGGCATCCGCGCAGATATCGATGCATCCGACGATCGATTCCAGAAGAAGATTCGTAATGCTCAATTGCAGAAGATTCCATTCATGCTCATTGCTGGTGAGGAAGATATGAAGGCTGGCGCAATCTCTTTCCGTTATCGAAACGGAGAACAAAAGAATGGCGTTCCTATCGCCGATGCGATTGCAGAAATCTCGAAGGTTGTTGCAGATAGGGTTCAGAACTGACCATGTCCGAGAACGTTGTGGGCGGCGCAGGTATGCCTGATGGTTGGCAACGCCTTTGGGCGCCGCACCGTTTAGATTATCTTCGCGGAGAAAATCGCCCGCTTGCAGGCAATGATGTGGAATGCCCTTTCTGTCGCATTCCTCAACTTTCAGATGAAGAAGGCTTGATTGTTGCCCGAGGAAAGACTGCCTACGTTGTGATGAATCTTTATCCCTACAATCCGGGACACCTTTTGGTTTGTGCATATCGGCACGTTGCAGATCTCACCGAACTCACTTTGGAAGAGAGACACGAGATTACCGACATGAGCGCACATGCAATGCAGACTGTTCGAAAGGTTTCACGCGCCGAGGGATTTAATCTTGGAATGAATCAAGGTGCAATTTCAGGTGCAGGAGTTGCAGCGCATATCCACCAACATATCGTTCCGCGCTGGTCGGGTGATGCAAACTTCATGCCAATCATTGGCAAGACTAAAGTTCTTCCACAGCTACTCACCTTGACGAGAGAAGAATTAGCTGCCGCTTGGTAATTCATCTAGATAGGCCTGAATAACGTCAACACCTAAACCGTTGGCGAGGTTGAGTGGGATTGCGGGGAAGATAATTCCAGCGGCAAATGCACCGTCTTCCATCTCATCTATGCGTTCGAGGTACTCATCTCGAAATTCTTCTACTACTTCAATTAACTCTTCATCTGCATCAGCGATGCTCGGAGGGTTGGTCGAGTAATCCGTTGTCTTTAATGTAGCGAGCGAGATAGTTCCGATAGGAGAGCCATTTTCTCCATGGAGAACCAAATAAGGAGTGATGGTCTGATCGAAGACGCGATTTGCAAGCATCACTGCGTCATCGAAATCTAATTCCATGCCATCAAGAACAGTGACTGCAATCAATCGAGGTGTTTGATATTCATCGAAAGCGCGCCACATTTCAATTGTTTCATTATCAATTCCTGCAGCCGGATTAACGGCGAAAATTGCAACATCACAGCTCGGATCAACTACCTTTAAGACCGCGCCACCAAAGGCTTCGGCTATCTGCTCTGGGTGTGCGCTCACATGGCCATAGATATTGATCGATTTCACCGCGTCTAGGCTGGTTGAATTCATAGAGATAACTCTACGATGGAGCCATGGTTAGTTCGTCATTTAAGCCCGCGGTGAACCGTGTGATTGAACCCATTGCCCGTTTGGCCCTGCGCAGCGGAATTACTCCAGACATGGTCACAGTCATCGGAACCATTGGATCAATCGCGAGCTCGATTTACTTGGTGCCTCAAGGCGAGCTCTTTCTCGCATCACTGGTGATTTCATTCTTTCTTTTAAGCGACCTCTTTGACGGAGCCATTGCTCGATTATCTGAACGCGGAGCGACTCAATGGGGAGGCTTCCTGGATTCAACTTGCGACCGAGTCTCCGATTCGGCTTTGTTGGGTTCGCTTGCAATCTTTTGCATCGTAAATGAGAACGATCTCTATCCACTGATATTGATTTCGATAGTTCTTGGTTTCCTCATCTCGTACATCCGAGCAAAATCTGAAAGCTATGGAGTTCCTTGCACTGTTGGAATCGCTGAGCGCACCGAGCGGCTTCTGATTACGATCTTTGCGATTGGCTTTGAGGGACTCGGCATCCCATATGCACTTTCGATTGGAATGTGGCTTCTCGTACTCGTTTCTACAGTTACCGTTCTTCAGCGCGTAGTTGTCGTACGCCGAGGTCTTGCTCTCAATGGTTAATCAGATCTCGTATCTCGCTTACCTAATGGGATGGAAAGTGGTAGGCATCCTTCCGGAAAGACTTGCCTATGGATTTTTTAGATCGCTTGCGCATTGGATGCATCGAAGAGATGGAAAGAGCGTTAAACGGCTTAGGGCCAATCTTTCAATTGTCGCTCCGTCATTGACTCCGTCCGATTTAGAGAACTTGGTTGTTCGCGGACTGGAAAGTTATATGCGTTACTGGTGTGACACTTTCAGAATCCATCGCTGGAGCAACGTGCGAATTGAGAGAACTGTTTCGTTAAAAAATGATCATCTTCTTCGTAATCCTATGGCCGAGGGACGGGGAGTTGTGATTGCTCTGCCTCACTCTGGAAATTGGGATCACGCAGGTGCTTATTTCTGTCAACAAGGCATCCCACTCGTGACAGTTGCTGAAATTCTTAAGCCAGAGAAATTGTTTGCAAAGTTTCTCCAGTATCGAGAAGAAATGGGCTTTGAAGTTCTTGGCCTTGATTCACGAGCTTTCGTCACGCTAATCCGTCGCGCACGTGAGAAACGTTTGATCGCGCTGGTTGCAGATCGCGATCTTTCCGAATCAGGAATAGTTGTGAAATTTTTCGGTCACGAAGCAAAGATGCCAGCAGGTCCCGCCGTGCTTGCCATTCGAGAGGGCCTTCCTCTAGTGGCAGCGCATGTCACATATACCTCGACCGGAATCCACATCGAGTTTAATGAAGTGGACATTCCTGAGATCGATAATGAAGAGGAGCGAATAAAGGAGACTGTGCAACGCACAGCAGACCTCTTTGCCGCAGGAATATCAAAGGCACCAGAAGATTGGCATATGCTCCAGCGAATCTGGATAGATCGTGAGCTCTACAAATGACATTGGCGAAGAAGCGAATTGGCATTGTCTGTCCTTATGGATGGGACACACCTGGTGGTGTGCAAGCCCATATTGCAGATTTAGCCTCCTATCTCATTTCGCAGGGACACCATGTTGAGGTTTTGGCACCAGTCAGTGAAGATGTCGAACTTCCTGAGTACTTGGTCAACGCTGGTAAACCTCTGGCGATTCCATACAACGGAGCGGTAGCGCGCATTCTCTTCGGCCCAATAGCGTTCGCTCGTGTTCGTCAATGGATATCGCAAGGTGAATTCGACTTACTTCATCTTCATGAACCTGCTATTCCCTCTATCTCATTACTCGCTTGTTTCGCAGCTGAAGGACCACTGGTAGGAACCTTTCACGCCTCAGCTAAGCGACAGAAGGCGATCTTTGCTATTGGCCCAATCCTCGAGCCAGTAATTGAAAAGTTAACTGCGAGAATTGCGGTAAGTGAGGCAGCACGTTCAACTCTTACCGAACATCTGGAGACGGATGCAATCGTTGTTCCTAATGGAATCTATGCTCGCCGTTTATCGAGCGGTTCTATCGACCCAAAATGGAGTGGCGCAAGCATCGGCTTTATCGGAAGATTTGAGGAACCCCGAAAAGGGTTGGCGGTACTGGTGGATGCGCTCCCTGAAGTTATTAAAGCAATTCCCGAGATTCGCGTGATTGTGGCCGGACCGGGTGATCGAGATGAATTCCTGAAGAGCGTTCCAGTGGAGCTTCATCGGCGATTTACTTTCTTGGGAAGAATTTCAGAAGAAGAGAAAGCTGATTTTCTTCGTTCGATAGGAGTTTATGTTGCCCCCAATACAGGCGGAGAATCATTTGGCATCATTCTTGCTGAAGCTTTGGCGGCAGGTGCAGCTGTGGTCGCAAGTGATATTCCTGCCTTCAGCGCACTGCTCGGAGGCGGGTCGTATGGAACCCTCTTCCACTCTGAAAACTCAGCCAGCCTTGCCCGTTCTATTATTAATGTCTTAACAGATTCGGAGAAGCGAGAAGCGCTCCGTTCTGCTGGAAAGGACTACGCCCAGAGTTTCGATTGGGATGAGGTTGCAGAACGAATCTATGATGTTTACGAAATGGCGATGGTTGGTCTCGGAAAAGTTACGCTCTCATCAGAGAATCGTGGCTGGAATAAATTTTTAGGAAAATAGAAAATGAATTTCACCTCTCTAGCGACCCTCTTCGTAATCGCAATTTTCGCTTGGTATCTCTCCTTTCTGGCTACTCGTTTGGATCGGCTCCACCATCGAGTTGAGACCAGTTGGGCCAATCTCGACAGCTTGCTCCAACGCCGCGCAGCGATTGCGCTTGAAATCGCACGTTCCGAGATATCCGATCCCGCATCCAGTCTGTTGCTTACCTTTGCGGCGCACCAGGCGCGAGAAGCGAGCGTGAAGGATCGATCACAGGCCGAAGTAGGTCTCACCGGTGCGCTTGGAATTCTCCTTGAGACTTCGGTAGGGGAGCGAACTCCTAATGAGAACGATCTCCTTCGAGAATTGCGGGAACTCAATGAGAAGCTCAAAGTTGCCATCTCACTCCACGTCGAATCAGTTAATCGCACCCAGTTGATTCGTTCGCGTTGGATCATCAGGTTCTTCCGATTAGCAGGTCGCGCTCCTCTTCCCGTCACTTATGAATTTGAAGCCGATGTTATTTAAGAGATTGCTCATATTTGGAACCGTTGTCACATCAGCTGCAATCGTGGCGATTTCGTTAACCGGAAAGTTTTCAATTTCGAGTATTCCGTTCCCAACTATGGAGAGTAAACCGACTTCACCGCTGACAGGGGCTCCGGGCAAGAGCGCTCCGGTTTTAGTTGTAAAGATTGATGACACCACTCTTGCCCATCCGCAGGTGGGGCTAAGGGATGCCGAAGTTGTTTATATCGAACAGGTTGAGGGTGGTTTAACGCGATTAGCTGCTGTTTATGCTTCTACGATTCCGGCTGTAATTGGCCCAGTTCGCTCTGCGCGTATATCTGATCTTGAGCTACTTGCTCAATATGGAAAAGTTGGCTTTTCCTACAGCGGCGCACAGCGGAAACTCTTGCCGGAAATTGCAAATGCAAATCTTTATGACGTGGGCGCAAATAAATACGGTGATGCCTTTTACCAAAATGATCCATTGCGAAATCCTCCCTACGCGATGATGCTCAATGCGCCAGCTCTCATGACCGAAGCGAGTAATCGCGGTGCCAGTTTCGAGATGTCGAAAGAAATGGGTTGGAAGTTTGGCGAAAAGTCAGAGTTCGCAGAAGACATCACCGGTGTAGATATTTCATGGCCTGCCGCTCGTTATGGCGCGACCTGGTCGACTACCGAGAAGCGATGGTTACTTACACATGATGGTTCACCCAATCTTGATAGTGAAGGTTTCCATCTTGGTCCAGCCAATCTCGTTATTCAGATTGTTTCAATCACAGATTCGATATACAAAGATAAGGTCGGAGGAGTAACACCTTTCACTGCAACAGTCGGAAGTGGAAAGTGCTACCTCTTAAGAGATGGCAGTTACCTTCCTTGTCTTTGGAACCGGCCAAATCCTGAAAGTGGAACAACCTTTACCGATATCAATGGAGGTGAAGCTCTCTTTGCCCCTGGCCAAATTTGGTTCGCGCTCACTTCAAAAGAACCCATCTTTAAGGGTGAATTGCTGCAAGATGCGTCTAAAACGAACTCCAAGTAGACTTCCAGACCTGGCGCCGGTTCTAAAGGTCGGCCTTTGCGAGGAGAAGAAAAATGTCTGAGGCAACAGGTACAGCACGCGTTAAGCGCGGTATGGCAGAGATGCTCAAGGGTGGCGTCATCATGGATGTCGTCAATGTTGAGCAGGCGAAAATCGCCGAAGATGCCGGTGCTTGTGCTGTGATGGCGTTAGAACGAGTCCCCGCTGATATTCGCGCACAAGGGGGAGTAGCTCGTATGTCTGATCCAGATATGATCGAGAAAATTCAAGCTGCTGTATCTATCCCGGTAATGGCTAAAGTTCGAATCGGCCACTTTGTAGAAGCGCAGATTATTGAGAGCCTCAATGTTGATTACATCGACGAATCAGAAGTTCTTACTCCAGCAGATTTCACAAACCACATTGATAAGTGGAACTTCAAGGTTCCATTTGTCTGTGGCGCAACAAACCTTGGCGAAGCGCTTCGTCGCATCAATGAAGGCGCGGCGATGATTCGTTCAAAGGGCGAGGCAGGCACTGGCGATGTTTCTAATGCAATGACACATATGCGCACCATCGGCGCTGAGATTCGACGCTTGACTTCAATGCGCGAAGATGAGCTCTATGTTGCAGCGAAAGAGATGCAGGCGCCGTATGCTCTTGTTCAAGAAGTTGCAGCAACTGGCAAGCTTCCGGTTGTTCTCTTTACCGCTGGCGGCATCGCAACTCCTGCAGATGCAGCGTTGATGATGCAGATGGGCGCTGACGGTGTATTTGTCGGATCGGGAATTTTCAAATCTGGAAACCCGGCAAAGCGTGCAGCTGCATGTGTTAAGGCGACTACTTTCTTTGATGATCCAAAGGTACTTGCAGAAGTCTCACGTGGTTTAGGTGAGGCAATGGTAGGAATCAACGTTGCAGATATTCCAGTTCCTCACCGCCTCGCTGAGCGTGGCTGGTAATCACTGCAACGCAGTATTTTGAAATCATGAAAATTGGCGTTCTTGCGCTTCAAGGAGATTTCCGCGAGCATCTTCTCGCTGCAGTAAACGCTGGCCATGAAGCTATAGCAGTTCGTCGTCCAATGGAATTGGATTCGATTGATGCACTTATTCTTCCGGGCGGTGAGTCGACGACCATTGCTCTTCTCGCAACTAGTTATCAATTGATGGATCCCATTAAGAGCCGAATAGGCAATGGAATGCCCGTCTATGGTTCTTGTGCAGGAATGATTCTGCTTGCTGATCGAGTGATTGATGGAGTTGCCGGACAGAAGACTATTGGTGGCATCAACATGACCGTTCGTAGAAATGCTTTTGGTCGCCAAGTAGATTCTTTTGAGGGCGAGATTGACTTTGCCGGCAAGTCTGTCAATGGCGTCTTTATTCGAGCTCCATGGGTAGAAGAGGTTGGTAGTGGCGTTGAAGTGCTCGCCGTCTCGAACGGACACCCGGTTGCTGTGCGACAAGGGAAGTTACTCGCCACTAGCTTCCACCCAGAATTAACGGGCGATCTCACCGTGCATCAGTACTTTTTTGATGAGATTTGCAAGTAGGCATTACTCTTGCCCCAGCAAACATATCTGGCACTATTAGATTTATCGAGGTGAACCATGTCAGGCCATTCCAAGTGGGCAACGACTAAACATAAGAAGGCTGTTATTGATAGCCGCCGTGCCAAGAATTTCGCCAAGTTGATCAAGGCGATTGAGGTTGCAGCGCGCAATGGTGGACCGGATATCGACGGAAACCCAACGCTCTTTGATGCGATTGCAAAGGCTAAGAAGAACTCGATGCCGGCTGACAATATCGAACGCGCTGTAAAGCGCGGTGCTGGTCTCGAATCTGGTGGGGCCGATTGGCAGACCATCATGTATGAGGGATATGGCCCTAACGGCGTCGCCATCATGATCGAGTGTCTCTCTGATAATCGAAATCGTGCAGCATCCGAAGTACGCGTTGCTGTCACCCGTAACGGTGGCACTATGGCAGATCCTGGTTCGGTCTCATATCTCTTTAACCGCAAAGGCGTCATCATCGTCAATAAAGCGGTAGGCGCTACTGAAGATACGATTTTAGAGGCAGCTCTGGAAGCTGGTGTCGAAGAGGTTAACGACCTCGGAGAATCCTTTGAAGTTGTATGCGAAGCATCAGATCTCGTTGCAGCGAGAACTGCTCTACAGGCAGCAGGGATTGATTATGAATCTGCTGATTCATCCTTCCTGCCATCGATGATGATCCCACTAGATGCAGAGGGCGCAACCAAAGTCTTCGAACTTATCGACGCTATTGAGGAACTCGACGATGTGCAGAATGTCTACGCAAATTTCGATGTATCCGATGAGGTAATGGCAAGCCTTTCTTAAGGACCCCACCTCTTGCCGATAGGCTGCTCTCTATGAGCGCAACGAAGATCATTATGGGTATTGACCCAGGTCTTACTCGTTGCGGAGTAGGTGTGATCGCTCAAAAGAGCGCGAAGGAGCTCTCTTTGCAAGATGTGGGAGTCATTCTTACTCCAACTGATGCACCGTTGGAGAAGCGACTACTTCAACTTGAGATAGAAATTGAAGCGTGGATTGAACGCAATAAACCGGATGTTATTGCAGTAGAAAGAGTTTTTGCTCAACACAATGTGCGAACCGTCATGGGTACTGGCCAAGCCGCAGGTATTGCACTTTTGATGGCCGCCAGACGTGGACTTCCCATCGCGCTCCACACGCCCTCAGAAGTAAAAGCTGCAGTAACTGGATCGGGGCGAGCTGGCAAAGTTCAAGTGGCAGAGATGGTGAAGCGAATTCTTTCGCTCGAAGTAATCCCAAAGCCAGTTGATGCTACAGATGCGCTTGCGCTGGCGATCACTCACGCATGGCGCGGAGAAGGAACTTCACGACTTGCTGCCGCAGTCAAGGCTGAACGCGAACGCGTTGCTAAACTGAGGAACTCATGATCGCCCAACTCACCGGCACAGTTCGCCACCTCACCACAGAGAAAGTGGTTCTAGAGGTTGGGGGAGTTGGTTATGCAATTTCACTAACGCCTCGCGCCTCTCTTCAAATAACGATGGGTGCTGCTCTCACGCTATCGACCACTCTGGTTGTGCGGGAAGATTCCTTGACGCTATTTGGTTTCTTGGATCCACATGAACGAGATATCTTCGAAACCCTTCAATCGGTTTCCGGAATAGGTCCAAAAGTTGCACTTGCTATTACGGGCGCTCTATCGCCGGATGAATTAGCTCAGGCGATTGCCTCTGAAGATGTGAAGACGATTGAGAAGGTTCCGGGAATTGGCAAGAAAGGTGCGCAACGCCTCATCCTCGAATTAAAGGGCAAATTAGTTTCAGATAGCGCACCACAACTTACATCGTCGCATCATGGCGTCAGAGATCAGCTACTTGCCGCTCTTACCGGTCTAGGCTTTAGCGCAAAGGAATCAGATTTGGCGATAAATGCAAGCCTCAATCAGTTAGCAGAAGATGGCATTGATCCGACCACGTATTCATTGGCAGATTTACTAAAGCTCACTCTGCAAAGCGGTAAGCGATGAACGATCGAATCGTTGACCCAGAACTCGTTCGTTCTTCCAGTGAAGAATCCACGGCCGAGCTAGCGCTACGTCCAAAATCTCTCAACGAATTTGTGGGGCAACACCGAGTACGGGAACAGTTAAGCGTTCTCCTCACCGCTGCAAAATCTCGTGGAGCATCGGCAGATCACATCTTGCTCTCTGGACCACCAGGTTTGGGTAAGACAACTTTGGCGATGATTCTCGCAGGTGAGATGGGTGCTCCTATTCGAATCTCGAGCGGTCCAGCAATCACTCACGCCGGAGACCTTGCTGCGATTCTCTCTTCATTGGTCGAAGGCGAAGTTCTCTTCCTGGATGAGATTCATCGCCTCTCTCGTCCAGCGGAAGAGTTGCTCTATATGGCGATGGAAGATTTTCGAGTAGATGTCATCGTTGGTAAAGGCCCTGGTGCAACTTCAATTCCTCTGCAGTTGCCACACTTCACATTGGTAGGCGCTACTACTCGTGCCGGTTTGTTGCCATCTCCGCTCCGCGATCGTTTCGGGTTCACAGCACATCTTGATTTCTACGAGAGCGAAGAGCTGGAGAAAATTTTAAGTCGAAGCGCTGCACTTCTCGGGCTGACTATTGATGGCAAAGCAATCGCTGAAATCGCAGGGCGCTCTCGTGGAACACCTCGTATCGCCAACCGTTTACTTCGCCGAGTACGTGATTTTGCTCAGGTCTCTGGTTCTTCAAATCTCACACTGGCGCATGCACTTGAAGCGCTCACCATTTATGAGGTCGACGAGAAAGGCCTTGATCGCCTCGATCGGGCTGTACTCCTTGCATTAATCGATCGTTTCGGGGGTGGACCAGTCGGAGTTTCGACTCTGGCTATCGCCGTAGGCGAGGAGGTGGAGACAGTCGAGGCGGTGGCAGAGCCATTCCTCGTTCGAAATGGACTTTTGGCGCGCACCCCTCGTGGTCGGGTGGCTACTCAGGCTGGATACATTCATGTAGGACGAACACCACCTGCCAATAGCGCCACTCTTTTCGACACCTCGCCGTAGTAACGCCTAGACTCTGCCCCTATGTCCACACCTACAAAACCCGTGAAGAGCACTGGGCGCCCAGGGCGTTCCCTCGCAATCTTGGCCCTCATCCTTGTTGGCCTCACTGCGACCGCTCTATTGCAAGGCGCAACTTCAGTTCGACTCGGTCTCGACCTCCGCGGAGGAACGAGCGTGACTTTGCAGCCTCGCGCATCCAATGATGCAAATAAGATCACTTCAGAGGCAATCGACCAAGCAGTTTCAATCATTCGTCAGCGCGTTGACTCTCTTGGCGTTGCTGAATCTGAAGTAACTGCGCAAGGAAGTGGAACCAACCGACAGATTGTTATCTCCGTCCCTGGAGATTCAGGTCGTCGCGTGGTGGATCTTGTAGGACAGACTGCTGAGCTTCGCTTCCGTCAGGTCTTGGCGACAGCGCCAGGTACCGCGGGAACAGGTACAGATGCAGCAACTCCTGCTACAGGTGTAGCTGCCGATCTCAATGCAAAGTTCGCAGCGCTCGATTGCACCAATCCTGAAAATCTTCAGGGAACTGGTGCGGATGCTCCAAGTGACACGATTGTCGCTTGTGATCGCACTGGATCAAGTAAATATATTCTCGCTCCAGCAGAGGTGCTGGGTCAGCAGGTATCGAAAGCTGAATCAGGCATTGACACTCAAGCAGGAAATATCTGGACGGTCTCACTTACATTTAATGGCGACGGAACGAAGGCATTTGGAGCGCTCACTGCTCGAGTAACTTCTCTTGCTTCCCCACAGAACCAGGTAGCTATTGTTCTTGATGGACTTGTCGTCTCTGCTCCATCAATCAATGAGGCAATTCCATCTGGAAATGCGCAAATCACTGGAAACTTTACTCAGGTTGAGGCTCAGGATTTAGCAAATGTTCTTAAGTACGGTGCCCTTCCACTCGCATTCGATCGTGGTGAAGTGCAGCAGGTATCACCAACACTTGGTGCGGATCAGTTGGAGGCAGGTCTTCTTGCTGGCGTTCTCGGCCTGCTCTTGGTATTTATCTTCTCGCTTCTCTACTACCGCGTTCTGGGCTTAGTTTCAGTGAGCTCATTGCTAGTTGCGGCGCTTTTGGTTTACTTGAGCTTCCTTATCCTTGGCAAGGCTGTTGGATTTACCTTGACCTTGGCGGGTATCGCTGGCGCAATTGTTGCCATCGGTGTTACGGCTGACTCATTTATTGTCTATTTCGAACGTGTTCGAGATGAAGTTCGCGAAGGACGTTCACTACGCACGGCTGTTGAAACTGGATGGGCACGCGCTCGTCGAACCATCATCGTCGCGGACATGATCTCAGTCCTCGCTGCGGTTCTGCTCTACTTCTTTGCAGTGGGCGGAGTTCGCGGCTTTGCTTTCACACTTGGCTTAACAACCTTGATTGACCTCCTTGTGGTCTTTATCTTCACAAAGCCGTTGGTTTCACTCATCGTTCGGATTAACTTCTTTGCCTCTGGTCACAAGTTATCTGGATTCCAAATCAAAAAGAAAGTTTCTACAGAAGGCATGGAGGGTTAATTCGATGGCTCGTCTTTCAGGACTCGGTAACCGTCTCTACTCTGGTGAGACCTCTTTCAACATTATCGGCAATCGTAAGCGCTGGTATTCAATCTCTGCAGTTTTCATTCTCATCTCATTCGGTGCGTTGGCTATTCAGGGACTCCACCTCGGAATCGAATTCAAGGGTGGATCTTCTTACACGGTCAATAAGTCTGACACCACAGTGACAGAAGCTCGTGCCGCTGTCGAAGCAACCGGCGTTGTGGGTGACGTCATTGTCCAGAAGATTGGCAACGACAAGGTTCGCATTCAAACTGGATCCGTAACTAACGCAGAGTCTGCTGCAATTGAGCAGGCTCTCGTAGAGAAGTTTGCGGTCAATATTGAAGATATTGATACCCAGATTGTCGGTCCTTCATGGGGTAAGGAGATTACAAAGAAGGCGCTCTATGGTTTGTTCGCCTTCCTCCTTGCCGTAATGCTCTTCTTGGCTATGACATTTGAGCCAAAGATGGCGATTGCCGCAATCGTGGCAGTTGTCCATGACGTCTTTATTACCGTAGGTATCTACGCACTTGTCGGTTTCGATGTCACACCTGCGACGATTATCGGATTCCTTACGATTCTCGGATACTCGCTCTATGACACCGTGGTCGTCTTCGACAAGGTTCGAGAGAACACCAAATCGATTGCTGCCTCCGGTAAGAGCACTTACTCTGATGCAGCGAACTTAGCTGTTAACCAGACAATCGTCCGCTCTGCAAACACTTCCATCATCGCTCTCTTGCCTGTTGGATCGATCCTCTTTGTTGGTGCAGGACTCTTGGGCGCGGGAACTCTGAAAGATCTCTCGCTTGCGCTCTTCATTGGTCTCGCAGTTGGTACCTACTCATCAATCTTTATTGCGCCACCATTCTTGGCCTCGCTTCGCGAGAAGGAGCCAGCAATGATCGCTCTCGCAAAGCGCGTAGCAGCCCGTGGGGGAGCGGCGCCATCTGTCTCAGAGGTCCATGCTGTCCGTCCTTCAACTGGTCGCGGTCCTCGCAATCAACCAAAGCGCAAGGGTCGCAAGTAACCCCTAACGCGCATGGCTGATATATCTCTGATTGACCCACTTATTGGGTCGCTCAGAGAGCATTACGAGAGCGTTGATGTAGAGCTTCTTAAGCGCGCCTTTACTGTCGCCAACGAAGCGCATGCCGGGCAATATCGAAAATCCGGCGAGGAGTACATCACTCATCCAGTTGCCGTCTCGGAGATTCTCGCTTCTCTTGGTCTCAACGCCACGACCGTTGTTGCGTCGTTACTTCATGACACAGTTGAAGATACGCCTTACTCGCTCGAACAGTTGCGTGCGGATTTTGGTGATGAGATCGCTAACCTCGTTGATGGAGTAACGAAGTTAGATAAATTGACGTACGGCCCAACTGCTGAGGCCGAGACAGTTCGCAAAATGGTGATCGCTATGTCACGCGACATCAGAGTTCTCGTCATCAAACTAGCGGACCGACTCCATAACGCACGTACTTGGGGATATGTCGAGAGCGAGAGCGCTGCCAGAAAGGCACGTGAAACGCTCGACATCTATGCACCGCTCGCACATCGGCTCGGAATGAATGCCATTAAATGGGAGTTAGAGGATCTCAGTTTTGCGGTGATTGAACCGAAAAAGTTTGAAGAGATTACTCGCCTTGTGGCAGAGCGCTCACCTTCACGCGATGCTCTCACCGCAGAAGTAATTAACGCAGTCGAAGAAGATCTCGCTAAAGATGGAATCCAATCCACTGTGACTGGTCGCAAGAAGCATTTCTATTCTGTCTATCAGAAGATGGTGGTTCGCGGTCGAGACTTTAACGATATCTATGATCTTGTCGGCATACGAGTCTTGGTAAACGATGTAAAGGATTGCTACGCAGTACTCGGTTCGATACACGCTAGGTGGAGTCCTGTTCCTGGGCGTTTCAAAGATTACATTGCGATGCCTAAGTTCAACTTGTATCAGTCACTGCATACGACAGTAATTGGCCCCAACGGAAAAGCTATTGAGATTCAGATTCGCACTTACGATATGCATAGTCGTGCTGAATTCGGTATCGCGGCGCATTGGAAGTACAAGCAAGGGGGAGAGCAGAAATCTCCGGAGATGCTCTGGTTGCGACAACTCCACGAGTGGCAGAAAGAGACGGAAGACCCTTCCGAATTCCTTGAGGCTCTCCGTTTCGACCTTGGCAGTCCGGAGGTATTCGTCTTCACTCCAAAGGGTTCTGTTATTGCACTGCCAGGAGGTTCAACTCCGGTGGACTTTGCCTTCTCGGTGCATACCGATGTGGGACTTCGTTGCGCCGGAGCAAAGGTCAATGGTCGATTAGTTCCGCTGGAGTCGAAACTCAACAATGGAGATGTCGTTGAAATCGTCACAAATAAATCGGATTCTGCAGGCCCAAGCCGCGACTGGCTCAACTTTGTAAAGAGTCCGCGAGCTCGCTCGAAAATCAAAGCTTGGTTCTCGAAAGAGCGTCGCGAGGAAGCCATTGATGCTGGCCGTGAATCAATCGCGCGACAGATGCGTAAAGCAGGTCTTCCATTGCAGAAGATATTTGCCGGACACGCTCTTCTCGAACTCGCGCACGATCTTCATTATGCAGATATCGAGGCGCTTTATAGCGCAGTAGGCGATGGCCACGTCTCTGCAGCTTCGATCATCGAAAAACTCGTTCTCTCAATGGGAGTAGAAGATTCGCATCCAGAGCCATCAGTTGAAGCAATTCCAACCGCAAATCTTGCGGCAAAGCGCACCAGCACTGCAATCAAGGTTGAGGGCGTCGATGATGTACTGGTCAAACTTGCACGTTGCTGTACTCCGGTGCCTGGCGATGAGATTTTGGGATTTATCACAAAGGGATCAGGAATCTCCGTGCATCGAGTTGATTGCGTCAATGCTTCGGATTTAGTGACCCACCAGAGAGAGCGCATTGTCGGAGTCTCCTGGCTTCCAGGCGCTGGCAGTATCTTCCTGGTCAATATTCAAATTGAGGCGCTCGATCGGGCAAGATTGCTCGCTGATGTGACAAGAACGCTATCCGAACAGCATGTAAACATTCTGAGCGCAGCGGTGAGCACCTCAAAGGATCGCGTTGCAATATCAAAGTTCACCTTTGAGATGGCAGATGCAAAGCATCTCGACTCTGTACTTGCAGCGGTGCGAAACGTCGAAGGTGTTTACGACGTCTACAGAACCTGATTCACAAAGGTTTTTTCAAGTTTGTTTATACGAGAATGTCTACTTGAATTCAGCGAGCGATTTCTCTGCCTCAACCAACCAGACCTTTCGAGCAGCAGCTGAATCAAGCGCTTCCTGCGCTTTCTTCGCATTGCCGGCAGCCTGTGCTTTGGCGGCAGCTTTCTCGTAGTTAGCAATTGACTCGTTGAGCTGGGCAACGACATCTGCGGCACGCGCCTTCGCTGCTGGGTCGCTCTTGCGCCACAGCTCTGCCTCAGCGTTCTTAATTGCCTCTTCCACAACAGCGATACGTGCATCAAGTGCGGCACGCTTGTCGCGATTGGTGATGCCAATCTTGCTCCACTCGCCCATAAGGTTACGGAACGCTGCCTTTGCAGCCTTGGCATCTGTAAATGGAATGAGCGCCTCAAAACGTGGCACCATCTCTTCACGCTTAATGAGATTGGCGCTCATGCTTACTTCGCGCTTTTCAAGATCTGCGTTCTTTGCAGCAAAGAACTGATCTTGTGCCGCTTTAAATCGAGCCCACAACTTCGCATCATCGTTCTTCTTGCCTCGGCCAGCAGCCTTCCATTGATCCATCAATGCTTTGAATCGTCGAGCGGTTGCAACCCAATCAGTACTGGTTGCTAGCTTCTCTGCTTCAGCGACTATCGCCTCCTTTGCTGAAGAGACTTTCTCTGAAGCTGCCTCAAGTTGCGAGAAGTGTGCCCGGCGGCGCTTATCAAATTTATTTCGTGAAGCGGAGAAGCGCTTCCAGAATTCGCCATCGACTTTCTTATCGAGACGAGGTGCAGCTTTCCACTCATCAAGGAGAACCTTGAGGCGGTCGCCAGTTGCCTTCCATGATTCAGAGAGCGCGAGAGACTCTGCCTCTGCAACAATCTTCTCTTTCTCGATCAATATCTGTTCGCGTCGAGCGGCCTTTGCTGCAGCTTCTTGTGCCTTCTTCGCTTCGTATGCTTCACGATGACCTTCAATGAGGGGTTCAATCTGCTCGACTGATGCAGCGAGCGCAGCAAGATCTCCAACGCCATTGAGCTCTGCCACCTGTTGGCGCAATTTTTTCACGGCCTCATAGGCATCCTGAGGCACAATCGCACCGCTGGTAACGCGTGCAGCAGTCAACGCAACTTCAGATGCTAGAGCTTCAAACTTACGAACAAAGTATGCGAGCGCTTCTTCGGCGCTCTTTCCAGGATATGAGCCAACGGGCTTTTCTCCTTGTGGAGTTCGGACATAGACAGTCCCATCTTCGCCTACGCGACCAAAGGCGGCAGGATCTCCAATCAGAGCAGATGCGGCGCTCACATTGTTCTTAGCGGCCTGAGCAATCTCACTTGGGTTATGTGTCTCTGTCATGGTTTTCCCTTTCAGCGCGTGGAAGCCTGGTGGCCTCTTCCGTTATCAGCGGTTGTAATGAACAAAAGGTACCCTGTCCTACCAATCGTCGTAAATCGCGGGTCAACTGCCTACGCTGGCCAGAAGGAGATTTCATGCTCATTCGCTCATTTGTCGCCCCGATGTTCGCGACCAATTGCTGGATTATTGCCTCCGCCAAGGGGTCGGAGTGCATCATCGTGGACCCGGGAATGACTGACATAAGTTCTGAGGTTGAGATGATTGTTGAGGAAGAGGGTCTGAAGCCCGTAGCTGTACTCCTCACCCATGGACATCTCGACCACACCTTCTCTGTTAAACCACTTGCCGATGGATACGGCATTCCTGCTTATATTCATCCGGAAGATCGACGGTTTATCGCAGACCCAATTGGAATCCATGGAACGCAATTCGCAGAGAGTCTGGCGGGGATGAGCTTCTTTGAACCCGAGAAGGTTGAGCTCCTCAAAGATGGTTCCATCCTTGATTTGGTAGGCCTCACAATCAAGGCGATCCACGCACCTGGACATACTCGCGGATCGCTGATGTTTACAGTCGATGATGAGCTCCTCGTCAGCGGCGATGTGCTCTTTGCGGGCTCGATTGGTCGCACTGATCTTCCTACTGGCAGTTCCAGCGATATGAAGCACACTTTGAAGAAGAAAGTTCTCACACTCGATGATGGTCTTCGCGTTCTTCCTGGACATGGGGGAGAGACCACAATCAAATATGAACGCAAAACCAACCCGTATCTGAAAGAATTGCAGTAACGAAGGGTCAATTGATGAAGTATGAGAAGCTAGCTGCGCCCAAGGGCGTTCGGGAGTATTTGCCGCCCGAATCCCAAGCGTTCGAATGGGTGCGCCAGCAACTCATCGCTCCCGCCAAACGAGCTGGGTATCAATTGATGGAACTCCCCGTCTTTGAAGACACTGCGCTCTTCAACCGCGGAGTGGGCGAATCCACTGACGTCGTAACGAAAGAGATGTACACCTTCGAAGATCGTGGTGGCCGCTCCATCACCTTGCGTCCCGAAGGAACTGCAGGTGTGATGCGTGCAGTAATCGAATCAAATCTTGACCGTGGACAGCTGCCAGTTAAAGTCTGGTATTCAGGTCAGTTCTTTCGCGCCGAACGCCCACAAGCAGGGCGTTACCGTCAGTTCTATCAGGTTGGCATTGAAGCGATTGGATTAGATGATCCGGCTCTTGATGCCGAAGTAATCGCAATCGCAGACCAGGGCTTTAAGAATTTAGGTCTAAAGAATTATCGACTAGAGATAACCTCATTAGGTGATGCTCAATCTCGCGCCGCACATCGCGTTGATCTCATGAAGTTTATCGAGAAACTCGAACTCGATGAGGCAACTCGAACAAGAGCAGAGCTCAATCCACTGAGACTCTTTGATGATAAGCGTCCAGATATTAAGGAAGCGATGTCTGCGGCCCCCGTCCTCATGGATTATTTATCAGAGTATTCGCGAAATCATTTCGAGAATGTAAAGAGCTATCTCGATGATCTGAATATTTCCTACGTCGTCAATAAGAGAATGGTGCGCGGTCTCGATTACTACACCGGAACGACTTTTGAATTCGTGCATGAAGATTTGGGTGCGCAGAGTGGCATCGGTGGCGGCGGTCGTTATGACGGGCTGATGGAGGTGCTTGGTGGTCAATCTCTCTCAGGAATTGGCTTTGGATTAGGCGTCGATCGTGCGCTGCTAGCCGCAATTGCAGAGAACACAGTTCCAGTTGCGGACTTCACTTCAGACCTTTTCCTCATTCCATTGGGGGAGGTCAATAAGAGCGTAGTACTGATGATTGCCGCCGAAATTCGAAAATCTGGCTTTACCGCCGAAGTCGCATTCGGCGATCGCTCTCTTAAGGGGGCTATGAAAGGCGCTGATAAGAGCGGCGCACGCTTTGTGGCTGTGGTCGGTGATTCAGAGCGAGAGAGCGGTCAGATCGAACTCAAACGCATGAGCGATGGAACTTTAATCTCCGTTAAGATAAGCGAATTGCAGAAGGTTCTCGAGGCTTAGCCCTTAAGACCCCCAACTACCGTTAAAGGCGAAAATCGACGATGTTACGTACTCATGATGCAGGCGCCCTCCGCGCCGGCGATGCTGGATCCACTGTCTCACTTGCGGGATGGGTGTCGCGTCGCCGAGATCATGGTGGAGTTGCCTTCATCGACCTACGTGATGGAACAGGTTCGGTGCAGGTTGTCATCAGTGATGAGGCAGTAGCAGGGGCTCTCCGTGCTGAATGGTGTCTTCAGATTAAGGGCGCGGTACGCATGCGACCTGCTGGAAATGAGAACAGCAATATTCCCACTGGTGAGATCGAAATTCTTGCCGACGAAGTCATCGTCTTGAGTGAGTCAGCACCACTTCCATTTCCGATTGATACTGGATCTGAAGCTGAGATTAGTGAAGAGGTTCGTTTGCGTTATCGCTATCTCGATCTTCGTCGCGAGCGACCAGCGGCCAACCTCCGACTACGTTCACGCGTCACATCAGCGATTCGTCGCGTGATGGAAGAACTCGATTTTCATGAAATTGAAACTCCATATCTCACCCGCTCAACGCCTGAAGGGGCTCGAGACTTTCTCGTGCCGGTTCGTCTCCAGCCAGGAAGTTGGTACGCGTTGCCGCAGTCGCCGCAACTTTTTAAGCAGCTCTTGATGGTTGCTGGCATGGAACGTTATTACCAAATTGCACGTTGTTTCCGTGATGAAGATTTCCGTGCAGATCGCCAGCCTGAGTTCACGCAGCTTGATATCGAAATGTCTTTTATTGATCAGGCCGATATCTTGTCAGTTGCTGAGCAGATTCTGGTAAAAATTTGGAAAGAATCGGTTGGCTACGACATCCCAACACCGATTCGCCACATGACCTATGCCGATGCGATGGATAAATATGGTTCCGATAAGCCGGATCTTCGTTTTGGTTACGAACTTGTAGAAGTGACTGATTATTTTAAAGAGACGCCGTTCCGTGTATTCCAGGCTCCATATGTCGGTGCCGTTGTAATGCCAGGTGGCGCATCGACTCCCCGTCGCGAACTTGACGCTTGGCAAGATTGGGCAAAGGCACGCGGAGCGAAGGGAATCGCATACATTCTCGTCAACGAGGATGGAACTCTCGGTGGTCCAGTTTCAAAGAACATCTCAGAGAGCGAAGCTGCAGGAATTGCAGCTCTCGTCGGCGCGAAGAACGGTGATGCAATCTTCTTTGCCGCAGGAGAGCGTTCCGCTTCACAGCAACTTCTCGGTGCGGCTCGCCTTGAAATTGGAAAGCGCTGCGGACTTATTGCAGAGGGTCAGTGGGAGTTCTTGTGGGTTGTCGATGCGCCTATGTTTGAGCCAACAGATAATGGGGGATGGACTGCAGTGCACCACCCATTCACTGGTCCAAAGCCTGAGTTTGCTGCGACTTTTAAGAGCGATCCAGCAACAGCCCTCGCTTATGCCTACGACATTGTCCTCAATGGAACCGAACTCGGTGGTGGTTCCATCCGTATTCATGACCGAAATATCCAAAAAGATGTCTTTTCTGTAATTGGACTGACCGATGAAGAAGCTCAAAGCAAGTTCGGATTCTTGCTCGAAGCCTTTAACTACGGACCCCCACCGCATGGTGGAATCGCACTAGGTCTAGATCGCGTGTGCGCTCTCTTGACCAACTCGGACTCAATTCGAGAAGTTATCGCCTTTCCAAAGACCGCCAGCGGTGGAGACCCATTGACTGGTGCTCCAACACCAATTACTACGGCGCAACGTAAAGAAGCTGGAATCGATTGGGTACCGGCGAAAGATGACGCTAAAGCGTCGGATTAATAAGCATCGAAGGGTAGGCTAACAACATGGGTCCAGGTGGAATAGCAACAATCATCGCATCAGTTTCATTGCTCGTTATTGCAATCGCAATCGCCTACGTAGTTGTTCGCGTCGGTAAATTAGTCGATGAAGCCTCCACCAGCCTAAAATCTTTGACTGAGGAGACAACTCCGCTCTTGGAAGAGTCAACGCGCACCCTTGAGTTAATTAACAGCCCGCTCGAAAGTTTTGCGCGCATTACAAAGAATGTAGAAGAAGTTACAACAAAGGTAGCCGATGCTACGACAGGTTTTGTTGAGAAGAATGGTCCTGCAGTCAAAGTGGCTGGTGCGCTTCTGAGTGCGGCTCAGATCAATAAGGGACGTAAATCTAAAAAGAAAGCTGAGTAGCCACTACCGTGCAATCTGCAGAAATTCGTTCCCGTTGGCTCCGCTTCTTCGAATCAGAGAACTCACTTGGCCTTAACCACACTGTAGTTCCTTCAGCTTCTTTGATTGCGGATGACCCGAACCTTCTCCTCGTCAATGCCGGCATGGTTCCCTTTAAGCCGTATTTCCTCGGTGAGGTAACACCTCCTTTTCAACGTGCGACTTCGGTTCAAAAGTGTGTACGTACGCTTGATATCGATGAGGTAGGTAAGACCACTCGCCATGCCTCGTTCTTCCAAATGTGCGGAAATTTCTCATTCGGCAATTACTTTAAAGAAGGTGCGATCGCCTTGGCGTGGGAGCTACTTACCAAGCCGATTTCTGATGGTGGATACGGTTTTCCAGAAGATAAGTTATGGGTCACCGTTTATCTCGATGACGATGAGGCAGAAGATATCTGGCATAAGAAGATAGGGATTCCAAAAGAGCGGATTCAGCGTCGCGACATGGCGGATAACTTCTGGTCGATGGGTGTGCCAGGACCTTGTGGCCCATGTTCGGAGATCTATTTCGACCGCGGCCCTGCTTACGGAGTCGATGGCGGACCAATTGCCGATGAGAATCGCTATCTCGAAATCTGGAACCTCGTCTTTATGCAGAACGAACGCGGTGAGGGTGGAGGTAAAGACGGCTACCCAATCCTCGGTGAATTACCAGCGAAGAGCATTGATACAGGTCTAGGTTTAGAACGCGCAGCAGCTCTACTTCAAGGTGTTGAGAACATTTACGAAATCGACACCACGATGCAGATTCTGTCGAAGGCAATGGATCTTTCGGGAGTGAAGTATGGTGCGACCGAGAAATCAGATGTCTCGCTTCGTGTGATTGCAGATCACGCACGTACTGCAGCCATGCTTATCGGTGATGGTGTTACACCTGGAAACGAAGGACGCGGATATGTCCTTCGTCGAATGATGCGTCGCACCATTCGTAATATGCGACTTTTAGGCACCAATGATGCGGTGATGTCACAGCTCACTCAGGCTGCAATAGGCGCGATGGGACCTCAGTATCCTGAACTCGTCATGGATTCAAAACGAATCCTTGCAGTGGCAACTGCGGAAGAAGAGTCATTCCTGCAGACGCTCAAGAGTGGAACTCAAATCTTTGACCTCGCCTCAACCAATCTCAAGGCAGAGAAGAAGACAGTTCTGCCAGGTGATGAAGTCTTTAAGCTTCATGACACATATGGATTCCCATTCGATCTCACTCTAGAGATGGCACGTGAAGAAGGTTTGGAAGTTGATGAAGATGGCTTCCGCCGGTTGATGAAAGAGCAGCGCGATCGTGCCAAGGCGGATGCGAAAGCTAAGAAGAGCGGACATACAGATCTCACCGAATACCGAAAGATTGCAGATTCCTCTGGAGCTACCCACTTCATCGGTTACTCACATACAGATGCGGATGCCAAAGTAAACGGAATCTTGGTAGATGGACTTAGCGTCTCAAGCGCCTTTGAAGGCGATGACGTTGAGATCATCCTCGATACCACTCCTTTTTATGCCGAGGGCGGTGGGCAACTTGCAGATGGCGGCCGCATCACTTTAGCTTCCGGCGCAATTATTGATATCTCTGATGTGCAATCACCTGTGAAGGGCCTTTCTGTTCACCGTGGTCGCGTCTTAAGTGGTGAAGTTTCAGTGGGATCGTCAGCTCATGCAGTAATTGATGTCGAACGTCGCAACGCAATCTCACGTGCGCATACAGCAACACATATGGTCCATAAAGCATTCCGTGAAATTCTCGGTGAAACTGCGACACAGGCGGGTTCCGAGAACTCTCCTGGACGTTTCCGATTCGACTTTCCTTCGACAGGTGCGGTTTCGCAAGGAGTGCTCAATGATGTTGAAGGACGCGTCAATGCACTTCTCCTCAATAATCTCGCCGTAACAGCAGAGGTTATGACTCAAGATGCTGCAAAGAAGATCGGCGCAATGGCGCTCTTCGGAGAAAAGTACGGCGATCAAGTTCGTGTTGTAAGTGTTGGCGACTGGGCGCGCGAACTCTGCGGCGGTACGCACGTCGCAAATTCAGGGCAACTCGGTGTGGTCAAGCTGATCGGTGAGTCCTCAATCGGTGCCGGAGTGCGTCGTGTTGAAGCGCTGGTTGGAGCAGATGCATATAGTTTCTTAGCTCGTGAACATATTCTGTTGAATTCACTCACTGAACTCATTAAGGGTGCACGCGTAGAAGATCTTCCTGAGCGAATCCAAGGTCTGCTCGACAAAGTTAAAGAAGTTGAGAAGGAGCTCGCCTCCTTACGTTCTGTTCAAGCACTTGCAAGTGTTGATTCGCTTGCTACATCTGCAGTTTCTATCGGTGAGACCTCATTTATCGGCGGTGTGTTGCCTGATGGGGTAAGTGGTGACGATCTCCGCAAGATTGCGATTGAGCTTCGCTCACGTTCATCTAACTCAGTTGTAGCACTCATCTCGTCATCAAACGGTCGACCAGTGCTGGTCGCAGCAACTTCAGATGCTGCTAGAGCCGCTGGAGTGAAGGCAGGAGAACTGGTGAAGATTGGTTCGACCGTTCTTGGCGGGGGTGGCGGCGGTAAGGATGATTTCGCTCAAGGCGGCGGAACTGATTCATCGCGAGCCCAAGCAGCAATAGAGGCTATTGCTGCCCTACTTACAGGACGCTAATTGATGCGAGGTCGCAGAATCGCATTTGATTACGGCGATAGTCGAATCGGAGTTGCAACCTGTGACCCAGATGGAATTCTGGCAACACCCTTGCCATTCCTCGATGCTCGACATCCGAAGTTGATGGCGCAGATAGCTGCGTTGATTGAGGAATATCAACCGGTAAGAATTTATGTAGGAGAACCCAAAATGCTCTCCGGGAATTCCAGTACATCAGCCGAGAAAGCTTCAAAGTTTGCGGATGAGCTGTTTAAAGAATTTAACCTTGAAATAATTATGATTGATGAACGTCTGAGCACAGTAGATGCAGCACGAAAATTACGCGAAACTGGTCTATCTGCCCGCGAATCCAAGTCGTTGATTGATTCTATGGCGGCGGTGGCAATCCTCGAGAACGGCTTGGCAAGTGAAAGTGAGTAGAGATACCGCAAGGGGCTTTCTTGGAATCTTCCTCGCCCTTGCCATCATCGCAACAATTGATTTTGCGAAGCCATCTATCTCCTCAGCACCAAATTTCTCCTGTGGTGAGAATTCTGAAAGGGAAGTTTTTGTAGATGTTGCGCAAGGGGAGAGCGGTTCTTCCATTGCGCAGGAGCTCTATCGACTTGGAGTCGTAAAGTCATCCGCAGCATTCTTCCGGGTAGCTGTTGCCGATCCGAGAGCGGGTTCTATCGCTCCCGGAATTCATCGCATTCAGACTCAGTTGTGTGCAAATGAAGCCCTCCAGCAGCTCCTTGATAGAAGTCGTATCGAAAATCTCATCTCGATTACAGAAGGCGCCTGGAACTCTGAGATATTTGAATCTCTGATGAGATTAGGACATACAGAGGAAGAGATTCTAAGAGCGGCACGTGAAGTCAAGAAACCATCGGGTTTTTCATCCTTAGAAGGTTTGCTTTTTCCTGCTCAGTATTCTTTTGATTCTTCTACCTCACTCACTTCGATTTTTGCAAAGCTGGTGTCCCGTTCAGTCAAAGAGATGGAGAGGGCAGGTTTTGCCGAGACCAGCGAGAAGCTCTCACCGCAAGACCTTCTGATTATCGCCTCACTTGTACAAGCAGAGGGAGGTATCCAGGATTTCACCAAGATATCTCAAGTTGTTCGCAATCGTCTGGCTAAGGGTATGCCGCTTCAATTTGATTCAACTGTGCATTACGTCAAGAAGCTGAGAGGTTCGATATTCTTGAGCACGAAATCAACCTTGATCAATTCGCCTTACAACACTTACCGGAGGACTGGCTTACCTCCTACGCCCATCAATAACCCAGGGGCAAAAGCGCTTTATGCTGCTGCGCACCCAGAGAGCGGCCCATGGATTTATTTCATTACCGTCGCGCCTGGCGAGACACGATTTACCGATTCTTATGACGAATTCATGAATTGGAAGGTTTTATACAAGAAGAACTTAAGAGATGGAAAGTTCGGGTGATAGAGATGAGTCGCATTATTCATGGTGCTGTATTAGGCTCCCCGATTACTCACTCTCTCTCGCCACTGCTCCATATGCGCGCCTATGAGTTTCTTGCAATTCAAGGTGAGTATCGAAGAGAAGAGGTCTCCGAAGATCAACTTTCCAAGTTCTTCGCAGAGCGTTCCGAGGAGTTTGATTATCTCTCTTTAACGATGCCGCTAAAAGAGATTGCCCTCGAACTTCCAGTGGAGATTGACCCAATAGCTGCCCGAATTCAATCAGCTAACACCTTGTATCGACGTGGCAATCAATGGCATCTGACCAGTACCGACGGCTCAGGATTTATATCGGCTCTCAAGAATCTTGGCCACCATCGATTTAAAGATGTTCTTGTACTCGGGGCTGGCGGTACTGCACGTGCCGTAGTTGGAGCACTTGATGGAAACGCCGATAGCATTACGGTTTTTGGTCGCACCTCCACACGCCGTGAAGCGCTGGAGTCATCAGTTGTTAAATCTGAATTTGAGTATCTACGTTGGAATGATTCGCCACACTTCTCGGCCTTCGACTTGGTGGTGAACACCACTCCAGCAGGTGCGGCGGATTTACTTGCAGATTCGTTGCAACCGGGTGATACGAAGCTTTTCTTTGATGTCATCTACAAACCTTGGCCAACAGTAATGGGCTCTCGTTGGTCTGATTGTGGTGGCGTGGTTGTAAATGGCCTTGAGCTTCTGCTCTATCAGGGTATCCATCAACTCTCGCTTGCACTCAACAAAGAATTAGATGAAGCGGCGCTAGCGTCGCATCTTCGCCCAATATTGCTGAAGGCAATTCGTTAATCCACAGGCTTTCGGACGTTGAGGTGAATTAGTTCTAACCTCGCACCTATGGTGCAGGCGCTAATTGCAATAGGTTCGCTCTATATATCCTGGGTTGATATTCGAGAACATCGGATCTATAACCGAGATCTCATTGTCTTTGGTGTGATTCTTTCTCTCAATTCAAATCCGATTCCCTTCAAGTGGAGCGTCTCAATCATCATCCTTGCTCTTGTTGTAACGATTCTCTTTCGCATTGGGGGAGGCGACTTCAAGTTGTTTTCAGTATTGCTTTTGACTCACGGTGGCGCAGTAGCTTCCACTGAATATGTCAGCTATCTGGTCATGGCATTGTCAGTATCTCTACTCATTGCATCGGTTCGTTACCGGACTCTCTCTTGTGCAGTGCCTCTCGCACCCTCCATCGCACTGCCTTTCTTGCTGATATATCTCGGTATTTGAAGTGAAATGGCTATTAAGTCGCCTTAGATAAGAGGAATCTGAGACAATAAGCCCATGCGTTGGATAACCGCCGGTGAGTCTCATGGTCCTGCCCTCTCAGCAATTATCGAGGGCATGCCATCCCATATAGAAATATCAACAGCCGATATTGACTTCCATCTTGCGCGCAGAAGGTTGGGAACAGGTCGTGGCGCACGACAGAACTTTGAAGCAGATAAGGTCTCTATTCTCGGTGGAGTTCGACTAGGCCAGAGCCAAGGTGGACCGATTTCGGTGCAGGTGGGCAATAGCGAATGGCCTAAGTGGGAGAAGGTCATGTCAGCAGATCCACTGCCACTCGATGAAATTAAAGATCTCGCTCGTAATGCACCTCTTTCTCGCCCTCGGCCAGGACATGCCGACATGGTTGGAATGCAGAAATATGATTTCGATGATGCTCGACCAATTCTTGAACGCGCAAGTGCACGTGAGACTGCAGCTCGAGTAGCCCTAGGTGCAATCGCTCGCGCATTTCTCAAGCAAAGTATCGGAATCGAAATTTTCAGCCATGTTACTTCAATTGGTACTGCCTCAATAGAAGAAGGTTTGGATTTACCGCAACCAAGCGAGATGACCCGAATCGATGCCGATCCAGTGCGATGCGCCTATCCTGAATATTCGAAAGCGATGGTCGCGGAGATCGAAGCGGCGCACAAAGATGGCGACACTCTCGGCGGAGTTTGCGAAATCTTGGCTTACCACTTGCCACCTGGACTTGGTTCGCACGTTCATTGGGATCGTCGCCTTGATGCTCGTCTGTCAGCGGCAATGATGGGAATTCAGGCAATTAAGGGCGTTGCAATCGGTGATGGCTTCACGTCAGCTACTCGACGCGGATCTATGGCTCATGATGAAATTGAGAAGAAAGCAGATGGCAAGATTGTTCGCCGCACCGATCGTGCTGGTGGGACCGAAGGTGGAATGTCCAACGGTGAAGTTTTGCGTGTTTCGATCGCAATGAAACCAATCTCAACCGTTCCTAAGGCGCTCGATACGATCGACGTTATCACCGGAGAGCCGGCGAAAGCCATCAACCAGCGCTCTGATGTATGCGCGGTTCCAGCAGCTGGCGTTGTTGGCGAAGCAATGGCAGCCCTTGTATTAGCGGAGGCGGTTCTTGAGAAGTTCGGCGGTGACTCTGTTTCGGAGACGCGTCGAAATTACCTCTCTTATATGGAAAACCTACGATTTAAGTAGAGATGGCGCCGCGAATAATCTTGATCGGACCGATGGGCTCCGGTAAAACCACCGTTGGTCAGCGACTAGCGTCGGATCTTTCGCTCACTTTTAGAGATACCGATCAGATGATCGAGAGTCAGAGCGGGAGAGCGATTTCAGATATCTTTATCGAAGATGGCGAAGATGAATTTCGAGCTTTGGAAAAGATCATTCTCCGGACTGGATTGTTGGAAGACCACACTGTGCTTTCGCTCGGTGGTGGCGCCTGCATCTCTATAGATGCCCAATCTGCATTGCGAGCATCGGGTTCATTTATCGTGTATTTGAAGATTTCCCTCTCGCAAGTTTCTTCACGGGTGGGATTTAATCAAGGTAGACCGCTCTTAATGGGAAATCCTCGGGCGCAATGGCAAGCCCTCATGAATGATCGCGCGCCAATCTACGAGGGCATTGCAAGTTATATCTGCGATGTTGACGGCAAGTCTGTTGATGAACTCGTTTCGGAGATTGCTATCGCGTTTGAATTACGGAGCAAGGGAGATTTCAATGGCTGAGGTTCAAGTTTCCGCGGAACGTGATTACACGGTAAGAATCACCGGTGATTGGCGAGGGGATTTGTCTCCCATCATCAATAAGCGTTCCAGAGTTGCAATAATTTTTCCGGCAACTTTCTCATCTGATTTGCCAACTTTCAATCTCGCAAATACCGAAGTCACACTCATTCCGGTCCCAGATGGAGAGGCAGGCAAGAGTGCGCGAGTTGTTGACCATATTTGGGGAGAATTAGCGCGTCGTAATTTCACTCGTAGTGACCTCATTGTCGCTATTGGCGGCGGCACCGTAACAGACCTCGCAGGTTTCGCGGCAGCCTCCTGGTTACGGGGGATTGATTGGGTCGCTGTTCCAACAACATTAGCCGGCATGGTAGATGCATCAGTGGGCGGCAAAACTGGAATTAATTCGCCATTCGGAAAAAATCTCATCGGCGCATTCCATTCTCCGATCTCAGTTTTGATTGACCCTTCATGGTTACAGACCCTCAGTGATAGAGATTTCGCCGCCGGTTTGGCAGAGGTCGTTAAGTGCGGTTTTATAGATGATGGGGAAATTCTCAATCTTCTCACTGGAAAATCACTTGCCGAAATTCGAGGTAATCAGGGATTGGTAAACAATCTCATTGAACGCTCCATCTCAACTAAGGCCAAGGTCGTCAGCAACGACTTCAAGGAGTCTGAACTCAGAGAGATCCTTAACTATGGCCATACCTTTGGTCACGCCATTGAAAGAGTCTCCGATTACGGTATTCGCCACGGTGAGGCAGTCTCGATCGGAATGATCTTTGTTGCAGAGCTGGCTCATGCACAAGAGTTGATCAATGAAGCACTCGTACATCGTCACCGCGAAATTCTCTCGTCCTTAGGTCTGCCAACCTCCTTGAACAACATCCCCGGAGCTCATAATTGGGCGAGCCTTTATGGAGCAATGGCCCTCGACAAGAAGGCACGAGGCAACTCAATTCGTTTCGTTGTCCTAAAGGAGATCGGAGAATGCTCCCGACTTGAGGGTGTCTCAGAGGAGCAATTGAAATCTGCATATGAGAGAGTTCTCTCATGAAGGTTCTTGTTCTCAACGGTCCCAACCTTGCGCGTCTAGATATCAGAGATTCCTCAATCTATGGAGATTTCTCGTATCCTCAACTTGTCGAGCTCATCACTTCGTCGGCGAAAGAACTAGGTTTTGATGCCGATGTGCGACAGAGTGATCAAGAGTCAGAGATTATTGGATGGCTTCATGAAGCCGCAGATAAAAACCTGCCAGTGATTATCAATCCAGCCGCCTTCACTCATTACTCCTATGCAATTCGTGATGCTGCTGAACTCGTCAAAGCACCCCTCATTGAGGTTCACCTCTCCAATCCTTTAGCGAGAGAAGAGTTTCGCCACACCTCCGTAATTTCAGGCGTCGCCAATGGCACGATAGGTGGCTTTGGACCAGATTCATATCGCCTAGCGCTGCGCGCACTCACATCACTACTTAAGAAGTAGGGTAAACTCGCGCCTTGTGTCCTGATAGTCGGGGCGGCTGAACTGGAGTTAAATCATGGCAACAACAAACGATCTCAAAAACGGAATGGTCCTCGATATCGAAGGTCAGCTCTGGACAGTTGTCGAATTCCAGCATGTGAAGCCAGGTAAAGGTCCAGCATTTGTTCGCACCAAGTTGAAGCAGGTAATGACCGGCAAGGTTGTAGATAAGACTTTTAACGCTGGCGTCAAGGTAGAGACAGCCGTTGTTGAAAAGCGCGAAATGACATTCCTCTACAAAGAGGGCGATGACTTTGTATTCATGGATGACGTTAACTTCGATCAGATGACAATCTCTGAAGCAACTGTTGGCGAAGCTGCAAATTACATGCTCGAAAATACCGGAGCAATCGTTGCAATCCATGAAGGCAACCCACTCTTTATCGAGCTTCCAGCCTCTGTAGCTCTCAAAATTACATATACCGAGCCAGGCCTTCAGGGTGATCGTTCATCTGGTGGAACAAAGCCAGCAACAGTTGAGACCGGTATTCAAATCGCCGTGCCGCTCTTTATTAAGCAGGACGAGGTTGTACTTGTCGATACCCGCGATGGTTCATATCTGGGTCGCGCCAACTAGTGTCTGCTCGCAGTAAAGCACGCAAACAAGCCCTTGATATCCTCTATGAGAGCGATATCCGAAATAGTGATGCACTTTCAACGCTTGAAGCCCGCGACGTCGCAGAAGAAGGACCGGATGCGCGTCCGATTAGAGAATTTACACGCGAATTAATTTCGGGCGTCACCACTAATAAGCGAAAGATCGATGAACTCATTGCAACGTATGCCCAGGGCTGGGATATGGACCGTCTCGCCGCAGTTGACCGAAATATTTTGCGATTAGGCATTTACGAGATCGTCTGGAGCGACGAACTTGCGGACGGGATTGCGATTGATGAAGCAATCACTTTGGCTAAGGATTTATCGACTGACGATTCAGCGACCTTTATCCATGGGTTATTAGGAAAAGTCTCATCCATTAAAGAGAGCATCGTTCGCTAACTTACTGGCCGCAAAAGATAGCCATGGAAGTCCAGCTTCGCCACGATATCTTTATCGCTACTTATCGCAGTGAGAATATTGCCATCAGCCTGACGAATGGATAGAACTTCGCCATTCCAGTCACCCCTCATCGTAATGAAATGAGAGAGAAGCGCTTTCACTCGGTCAAGACTTTCTTCTCTATAACTTGAATTCTTCATTTTCCGAAGATCGAAGGTGAAAATCCTTTCGAGTGGCTGGGAAGTCTCTGAGCCGAAGAAATATTGGATTGGTACTTCGTAGAAATCAGCAATCTCCTGTAGTCGCTCCAATGAGATTGCGCGAGTGCCGCGCTCATAAGAACCCATCACAACCGCCTTGAAGCGCCCCTGGCTCAGCTCTTCACACTCTTTGAGTGTCAATCCTTTCCTTTTCCGGAGTTCACGTATTAACGAGGCGCACTGTTCTTCAATTTCTATCATTTCTCCGCATCTCCCTTGGCTTCTAGACCGTAAAGAGGTCAGATTAAGCAGGTTTCAGCCTCACAAGGCGTGGCTGTCCACAGGGGTGACCGTGGGTGATAAGGTAAGCCACGTTCCTTTAACGACCTGTCCAGAGAGGCAGGAAAGGAGAAGTAGATGAGCGCTGCTCTTACCGATGCCGATATCTCTCGAGCATTGACTCGGATCTCTCACGAGATTCTTGAGCGAAATTCTGGTTCCACCTCCATCACGATTTTGGGTATTCCGACTCGTGGCGCACACCTTGCCTACCGCTTGGCGGCAATTATCGAATCCATTGAAGGGGTGCCGGTTCAAGTAGGAACTCTGGATATCACTCTCCACCGTGATGACCTACGCCTGCGAGCTCCGCGAGCGTTAATGGAGACATCTATTCCATCCTTGGGTATTGAAGGTAGAACAGTGATCCTGGTCGATGACGTTCTCTTCTCTGGGCGAACAGTTCGCTCTGCCCTCGATGCTTTAGGTGAGATTGGTCGTCCCGCTCGAGTTCAGTTAGCGGTCCTTGTTGATCGCGGACATCGAGAACTTCCTATTAAAGCTGATTTCGTGGGCAAGAACCTGCCTACTTCACTGGCGCAGAGCGTGAAAGTTAAGTTGACCGAACATGATGGCAGCGACGAAGTATCGATTGAGGGGGTGTGATCATGAAGCACTTACTCTCCATTAACGATATTGATAAAGATTTTGCAATCACGATTCTCGATACTGCTGCTGAGATGGCGCGCGTCTCTGAGGGACCAATCAAGAAACTTCCGACTTTGCGCGGAAAGACAGTGGTGAATCTTTTCGCAGAGGATTCAACTCGAACTCGAATTTCATTTGAGGCAGCGGCAAAGAGGCTCTCAGCTGATGTCATTAACTTCACGGCTAAAGGTTCAAGTATTAGCAAGGGTGAATCTCTGAAAGATACCGCTCAAACTCTGCAAGCTTTGGGTGCCGATGCAGTAGTAATCAGACATCCGGCATCCGGAGCTGCACATCGGCTAGCTCAGGGACGATGGATGAACGGCACTGTCATCAACGCTGGAGATGGAACCCATGAGCATCCAAGCCAGGCCCTTCTAGACGCCTACACGATTCGAAAGCACCTTAAAGAAGGTAAAGGCGACCTCTCCGGAGTTCATGTTGCTATCGTGGGAGATATTCTTCATTCCCGCGTTGCACGTTCAAATGTTTTGCTTCTCAATAAACTCGGGGCAACGGTCACTTTGGTAGCACCTCCTACGCTTCTGCCTCATCGAGTTGAAGAGTGGCCAGTACGAGTCTCCTTCAATTTCGATGCAGTATTGCCAACCGTTGACGCGGTAATTATGTTGCGTATTCAGCAAGAACGTATGTCTGATCTCTTCTTTCCATCTGAACGTGAGTATTCGACGCTCTTTGGAATTGATGCCGAACGCCTTGCCCTCACTAAACCTTCGGCGATTCTCATGCACCCAGGACCTATGAATCGTGGACTAGAGATAAGCGCGGAAGCGGCCGATAGTCCGCAGTCCGTGGTCGTCGAACAAGTTGCAAACGGAGTTTCGATTCGCATGGCAATTCTCTATCTCTTCATCGCTGGTGGCCAGGAGGCACATAATGAGTAATTCAATTCTGGTGAAGCAGACCTCTCTTCTCGGAGGAAATCCCGTCGATCTCCTGATTGAATCTGGAGTTATTAAGGAGATTGCATCTTCCATCACCGTTAAGGCCGATGAGATCGTCGAGGCATCAGGCTCGATTGCTCTTCCGGGATTCGTTGATCTTCACACGCATCTACGCGAACCTGGTCGCGAGAATTCAGAGACAATCGCGACAGGATCACTGGCAGCAGCTCGTGGTGGATACACAGCGGTGAGTGCAATGGCAAACACCCTCCCGGTCGCCGATACCGCTGCAATCGTCGAACAAGTTGCAGCGATAGGTGCGAAGGTCGGACTGGTGGATGTTTTTCCAATCGGAGCAGTTACTAAAGGTCTCGACGGGGTAGAACTCGCTGATTTGGGTTCGATGGCACAATCAAAAGCACGGGTGAGAATCTTTAGTGATGACGGAAACTGTGTCTCAGATCCGCTCCTCATGCGACGTGCTCTCGAATATGTAAAGCAGTTCGATGGAGTAATTGCGCAACATGCTCAAGATCCACGATTAACTGAAGGCGCTCAGATGAATGAGGGGTTAATTTCATCTACTCTCGGGCTCAAAGGCTGGCCAGCAGTTGCGGAAGAATCGATTATTGCGCGAGATATCTTGCTCGCAAATATGGTTGGTGCACGGCTTCATATCTGCCATGTCACCACTGCTGGCGGTGTGGAGATCATTCGTTGGGCTAAGTCACAAGGCATGAAGGTGACGGCCGAGGTCACACCTCATCATCTTTTGCTCACTGACGAATCTGCAACTACTTATGATCCAATTTTCAAAGTTAATCCACCGCTACGAACAAGCGCAGATGTCACAGCGCTTCGTGACGGTTTGGTCGATGGCACGATTGACATTATCGGTACAGATCACGCACCTCATCCAGTAGAGAGCAAAGAGTGCGAGTGGCAGAACGCCGCTTTTGGCATGGTGGGTCTTGAGACAGCTTTTCCAATTCTCTATACGACTTTGATTTCGACTGGCGCCATGAACTGGGATCGGGCAGCTCAGGTGATGAGTACAACGCCGGCTCTCATTGGCGGCTATGCGCGCCACGGTCAGGATCTAGTGGTCGGAGCCCCAGCCAATATCACCCTGGTCAATCCCGCTGGGAAGATGGTGGTCGATCGCGCTCAGCTCGCCTCTAAGAGCAAAAACACACCTTTTCACGGCATGGAGTTCCAAGGAACCGTGCTTGCCACTGTATTTAATGGACACCTCACCCATAAGGTCGGTAAATAATGAGCAAGGCATATCTCGTACTCGATGACGGTCGAATCTTTGAGGGTCGCTCTTGGGGCGCCCTTGGCAAGACATTCGGCGAAGCAGTTTTTCAGACCGGCATGACCGGATATCAGGAAACACTGACCGACCCTTCTTATCATCGGCAAGTTGTCGTGATGACAGCCCCACATATTGGTAACACTGGCGTCAATCTTGAAGATAACGAATCGGGTCGAATCTGGGTCTCTGGTTTTGTCGTACGAAACCCTTCAACTATTACGAGTAATTGGCGAAGCACCTCAGATTTAGAAGAGGAACTGATCAAGCAGGGCGTTGTGGGTATCTCGGGAGTTGATACCCGTGCAATTACTCGACATCTGCGCGATCGTGGAGCAATGCGAGTGGGCATTTTTTCTGACACAGATCTCACACGTGAAGAGATGGTGGTGGAAGTTCGAAGACAGAGCCCTATGTCAGGCTCCTACCTATGTGGAGACGTCTCAACCGAGAAGCCATATCTGGTGCCGGCACTGGGGGAGCGTAAGTACACCGTTGTTGCACTTGATTTAGGAATCAAAGCGGCAACGCCTCGAAACATGGCCGAGCGCGGCATTGATGTTCATGTGCTTCCGTATAACTCTACGGTTGAGGAGATTCTTTCCTATCATCCAGATGGCGTATTTCTCTCTAATGGTCCCGGAGATCCAGCAACGATGACAGAGACAGTAGCCCTCGTCCGAGAAATTTTGATTGAGGAAATTCCGGTCTTCGGTATTTGTTTTGGTCATCAAATTCTTGGTCGTGCACTCGGATTTGAAACCTACAAACTTCAATTTGGCCATCGTGGAATCAATCAACCGGTTCTAGATCGCAAGACCGGAAAAGTTGAAATCACCGCACATAACCATGGTTTCGCACTCAAAGCGCCAACGGATTCAGTTTTCTCCACAGTATTCGGCCCTGGTCAGGTAACCCACATCTGCCTCAATGACGGCGTTGTTGAGGGACTCGAACTTCTCGAACGAGGCGCTTTTAGCGTCCAATATCACCCCGAAGCTGCTGCTGGGCCACATGATGCGAGTTATCTCTTTGATCGCTTTACCGATCTGATGGATCGCTATCCACGAAAGGCGGTAAATGCATAATGCCTGTCGACACCTCAATTAAGAGCGTACTTGTTATTGGCTCTGGTCCGATTGTCATCGGACAGGCGTGCGAATTTGATTACTCAGGCACTCAGGCTTGTCGCGTATTGAAGGCTGAGGGAATTCGAGTCATTCTCGTAAATTCCAACCCAGCAACAATCATGACCGACCCGGAGTTTGCAGATGCGACTTATATCGAACCAATTACACCTGAATTTATCGAACGTATCATCATTAAAGAGAAGCCAGATGCAGTCTTGGCAACGTTGGGCGGTCAGACCGCTCTCAATGCTGCGATTGGGATGTTCGAAGCAGGAATCTTAGAGCGCCATAACGTCAAGCTCATCGGCGCAGATGTTGAAGCAATTCAACGCGGAGAGAACCGTGAGCTTTTCCGCGCAATCGTCGAGAAAATCGGTGGTGAATCCGCGAAATCAATCATCTGCCACACGATGGACGAAGTACTAGTGGCGGCAGCGGAACTTAATTACCCTTGCGTGATTCGACCTTCCTTTACTATGGGCGGACTTGGCTCTGGCATCGCTCATGACGAAGCGACTCTCCGCCAGATCGCTGGTGCTGGTTTACGTCACTCGCCGACCTCTGAGGTTTTGATTGAAGAGTCAATCATCGGCTGGAAAGAGTACGAACTCGAAGTCATGCGCGACCGTGTAGATAACGTCGTTATCGTCTGTTCTATCGAGAATATTGACCCGATGGGTGTGCACACAGGTGATTCGATTACAGTTGCGCCGGCCCTCACCTTGACGGATGTTGAATACCAGAAACTTCGTAACCTCTCGATTTCAATTATTCGAGAGGTCGGAGTTGATACCGGCGGATGCAATATCCAGTTTGCGGTCAACCCTGACAATGGTCGCATCATCGTCATTGAAATGAATCCACGAGTTTCTCGTTCCTCTGCACTGGCCTCGAAGGCAACTGGATTTCCAATCGCCAAGATTGCTACCAAGTTAGCAATCGGTTACACCTTGGATGAGATTAAGAACGACATAACTCAGGTAACACCGGCATCATTCGAACCTACCCTTGATTACATTGTCGTAAAAGCTCCTCGTTTCGCTTTTGAGAAGTTTGCTGACGCGGATCCACGATTGACCACGACTATGAAGAGCGTTGGCGAGGCGATGGCTATCGGCCGTTCATTCCCTGAGGCACTGATGAAGGCGCTCCGTTCGCTCGAGCGCAAAGAGGCAATCTTCGCCTTCCCTTCAGATACAACCTCAATCAATATTCCTGAGCTTCTGGAAGCGATGAAGAATCCCACCGAGTATCGATTGCAACAGGTTCATCGCGCTCTCTGGGCTGGAGCGGATATTGAGGATGTCTTCGCATCAACGAAGATTGATCGCTGGTATTTGAAACAACTACTGGAGATCAATGAGGCAGCGCGTGAGATTGCTCTTCCTGGCGAGTTAACGCTTGATGTTCTGAAATTCGCAAAGTCATTTGGTTTCTCCGATAGGCAGATCGGTGAATTGCGCGGAATTACCGAGGACGATGTTCGTAAAGCCCGCCACCATCTCAATCTTCATCCTGTTTATAAAACAGTTGATACATGTGCGGCGGAGTTTGAAGCCCACACTCCATACCATTATTCAAGTTATGAAGAAGAGACTGAAGTTCGTCCTCGCACTAAACCAGCTGTCATTATTTTAGGTTCTGGTCCAAACCGAATCGGCCAAGGTATTGAGTTCGATTATTCATGCGTGCATGCTGCATTCACCCTTCGCGAGGCTGATTTTGAAACTGTGATGATTAACTGTAATCCAGAGACAGTGTCTACAGACTATGACACAAGTGATCGCCTCTACTTCGAACCATTAACCCTAGAAGATGTACTCGAGGTTATCCATGCCGAGACTTTGGCGGGACCGGTCTTAGGTGTCATTACCCAACTTGGTGGCCAAACTCCGCTCGGGCTAGCTGCTGGGCTTAAGGCAGCGGGAGTCACGATTCTCGGAACCAGTCCAGATGCAATTAATCTTGCGGAAGAACGTGGTGCCTTCGGCGATGTTTTGAAGTCGAAGAATCTTGTAGCACCTGAATTCGGAATGGCATCATCAGAGGCTGAAGCGATCTCGATTGCGCAGCGCATTGGATATCCGGTCTTAGTCCGCCCATCATTCGTTTTGGGTGGTCGCGGAATGGAGATTGTTTATGACGATCAATCCCTCTCCGGATTTATCTCACGAGCAACCGAAATCACTCCGGATCATCCAGTATTGGTAGATAGATTCCTCGATTCAGCAATCGAACTCGATGTTGATGCGCTCTACGATGGTGAAGATCTCTTCCTGGGCGGAATCATGGAGCATATTGAAGAGGCCGGTATCCACTCTGGTGATTCAGCTTGTGTGCTTCCAGCAATGACAATTTCCGAGGCGTCCCGCGATGAAGTTCGCAAGGCAACTCTTGCAATCGCAGAGGGTGTGGGTGTTCGAGGGCTAATTAATATTCAATTTGCAATGGCCGGCAACATTCTCTATGTACTGGAAGCTAATCCTCGTGCCTCTCGCACAGTTCCGTTCGTCAGTAAAGCAACAGGAGTTCCACTAGCGAAGGCTGCTGCACGAATTTCAGTCGGTGCAACGATTGCCCAATTGAAGAGTGAGGGACTTCTTCCAGAGAGCGATCGTGAAATCACCCGAGGTATTAGCGTAAAGGAGGCAGTTCTTCCGTGGAATCGTTTCCGTCGTACAGATGGTCGAGGGGTTGACGCCGTTCTCGGACCTGAGATGCGTTCGACCGGTGAAGTAATGGGAATATCCGAGAGCTTTGGTGGCGCCTATGCCAAGAGCCAGATCAGTTCCTTTGGACCTCTACCGAAGAGCGGTACCGTCTTTATCTCACTTGCCGATAAAGATAAAGCTGCCGGCATCGAATCTGTGAGAGCACTTGTTGATCTCGGATTTAGGGTGCTCACTACAGCAGGAACAGCGGCATTTATGTCTGAGCACGGTGTCGTGACAACGCAGGTGCGAAAGAACTCTGATGGTCGTGGAGCGCTCGGGGAGCCGACTATCGTAGATCTACTCAATTCTGGTGAAATTGATCTCGTCATCAATACGCCGGTAGGACGTGGAACACGTGCTGATGGATGGGCCATTCGGACCGCGGCTGTTCAACGAAGTATCCCAATCATTACAACAACGCCAGGATTTAACGCTGCCGTTGAGGGAATCAGGGTTCTCCGCCAGGGAGAACTTGGCGTGAAATCGATTCAAGAGTGGCTTGCATGAGCACGATAAATAAATCAGCGGTACAGGTTGATGCAACGATTGTCGCCAATAAACGGATCGGCGCTTATCACCAAATTATTCTAAGCGTGGGGGAGGCGGTGCGAAATTGCCGTCCTGGTAACTTCATCGCTATCCAAGTAGGGGGCGCAACCTCTCGAATGGTTCTCCGACGAGCATTTGCGATTTCTCGGACGTCAGAGAATGCACAATACGGCGGAACTGTTGAACTCATTGTGGCGCCTCACGGAAGTGGGTCGCAATGGCTCTGTGCACAATCAGAGGGAACAGAAGTCAACGTCATTACTCCACTTGGTAAATCTTTTGGGGTTCCGACTGAACCAGCAAATGCGCTCTTGATCGGCGGAGGCTATGGATCGGCTCCATTATTCGGATTGGCCGACTTACTGAAGAGCCGTGGTTGCAAGGTGGATATGGTTCTGGGCGCGAGTAACGGCAATAAGATCTATGCGCCGATGGAGGGCAAGAGATCGGTTAACTCACTGAGAATCTTCACGGAAGATGGCTCGATGGGTGATACCGGACGCGTTACCTCTCAACTCGTTGAGATTATTCACGAACGCAATATTGAGATTATTTACTCCTGTGGTCCGATGGCTATGCTCAAGGCGATCACTGAAATTGCTATTGAACAGAACATCATTCATCAGGCATCGGTTGAAGAGTCGATGGCATGCGGAATCGGAATCTGTATGACGTGCGTTCTTCCAGTCAAAGATGAAACTGGATCAATCTCTATGAAGCGCTCATGTATTGATGGTCCAGTGATGGATGGCGCTGCAGTTTGCTGGGATCTGGTTGGCAAGAGTACGGAGGGGTTCTAATGACTCATCCCGTTGACCTCTCGACCACGCTTGGTAATGCTTGGTTTCCTTCTCCACTTTTCACGGCATCTGGATGCGCCAGCAGCGGCAAGGAGTTAGCACAGTTCTTCCCGCTGAGAGATATCGGAGCAGTTGTCACTAAGTCAGTGATGACGAAACCTCGTCATGGTCGTCCTACGCCGCGTATGGCTGAGACACCATCGGGAATGCTCAATTCCATTGGATTACAGGGTCCAGGTATCGATGCATTTCTTGCAAATGACGTTCCTTGGCTACTCCAACAAGGATCGCGAGTGATTATCTCAATCGCAGGAGAGACAATTGATGAATATTCCGTGCTGGCTCGAAAGATTCGCTCTACATCTGGAATATCAGCGGTTGAGGTAAATATCTCTTGTCCGAATGTTGAAAACAGAGGAATGGTCTTTGCTACAGATTGCGACACCTCGGCGCGAGTGATTGATGGCGTCCGAAAAATTATCGGAGGAGAGATACCAATCCTGGCCAAGCTCACTCCTGACGTAACAAATATTGCCGACGTTGCCCGTTCTGTCGTCAACGCTGGCGCAGATGGGGTCGCGCTGATTAACACTGTGCTTGGCATGGTCATCAATCTCGACACTATGAGGCCCCACCTCGGTGGAAAGACCGGCGGTCTCTCCGGGCCGGCAATTCGCCCAATCGCCGTCAGAGCTATCTATCAAGTGCGCGAAGCTCTTCCGAACCTTCCTATTCTTGGCATGGGTGGAGTTTCTTCTGGTCGCGATGCACTCGAATTAATTCTTGCCGGTGCATCTGGAGTCTCCATTGGCACTGCAAGTTTTGGAAATCCAGCAGCAATCATCGATATCCAAAATCAGTTACGCGACTTGTTGGCCCAGCGTGGTTTCACTTCCTTGAAACAGGCAGTGGGATATGCCCATCGTTAGAGAGGTTTGTACATGAATTCACCGATTATTCTCGCAGTTGATACTCGCGAGATGGATACCGCCAGAGCATGGATCGAAGCAACCCGTGAGTCAGTGGGCGTTTATAAGCTCGGACTCGAGTTCTTTCTTACCTTTGGTAGTGATGGTGTCGCCTCGATCAAGAAGGAATTCGGCGTTGATATATTCCTCGACCTTAAACTTCACGATATCCCCAATACAGTCTCGTCCGCGGCTAAAGCTATCTCTGAGTTAGATCCACGTTTTCTAACGGTCCACGCCTCTGGTGGACCAGCGATGATTCGAGCTGCGGTTGAAGCAGTTCCACACATCGACATCACTGCAGTAACCGTGCTTACTTCACTCTCTGAAGACGATCTCTTCCAGATTGGGTTTGCGCAGAGTGCGATGGAAAGTGTTGTCTCACTCGCCGAACTCGCAGTGCGATCAGGCGCTAAAGCGATTGTGTCATCTCCACTTGAAATCTCTGCAATTCGCGGGGCTGTAGGTAGCGAACCGATCATCATCACGCCAGGAGTGCGTCCGGCAGGTTCAGCTGGATCAGATGATCAAGTTCGAACCATGACTCCTCGAGAGGCAATCGCCGCGGGAGCAAACTTCGTGGTCATTGGTCGTCCAATCACTGGTGCGTGGAGCGAGGGTGGTACAGCGATGGCTCAACGTGCAGAGATGATTCTCGAGGAGATCGCAGGCTAGAATCAACCCATGGCGCTTCCTCCTCAGTTAACAGCCGAGGAACGTGCGCGTGCGTTAGAGGTTGCAAAGTTAGCCCGACAAGAGCGAGCACGCTTTAAAGCTCGACTGTCGACTGGTGAGATTCCGTTTGCAGCTATCTTTAAAGAAGCTTCAGTCAATGAGGCAATTTCTCGAATGCGGGTTGCAGAATTACTGGAATCTTTACCTGGGTATGGCAAAATTCGCGCACAAGCTTTAATGGAGAGATTTAAAATCTCACCGACCAGACGCGTTCAAGGGTTAGGTCGCCATCAAAAGGAAGCGCTACTAAAGGAGTTTGATATTCCAGCGATTGCACAACGTGGACGACTCCTTGTGCTTTCAGGTCCCGGGGGAGTCGGGAAGAGCACTGTTGCGAAAGCGCTGCGCGAGAAACCTGAGTTCTGGGTAAGCGTCTCTGCCACGACTCGTGAACCTCGTTTTAATGAGGTAGATGGAGTTGACTATTTTTTCTACTCCAATGAAGAATTCGATGCAGCTATCGCCAACGATGAGTTCCTTGAGTGGGCAGAGTTCGCCGGAAATAGATATGGAACTCCAAGAGCAGCGGTAGAAAGCGCTTTAGCTGCCGGAACGAATGTCCTCCTTGAGATCGAGATAGATGGCGCAAGACAGGTCCGTGCGCATTCACAGGAGGCGCTCTTGGTCTTCCTTGAGCCCCCTTCCTGGGAGGAGTTGGTTTCACGCCTTGAGGGTCGAGGTACCGACTCACCTGAGCGTAGGGCGGCTCGATTGGCCCTTGCCCAGGAAGAGTTAGCGGCAGCCTCACTCTTTGATACCGTCATCATCAATACTGAGGTCGAAGAGGTTGTCTCAACCCTGATAAGATTGGCAACCTCGTAAGGGCGATATCTGCCTTACTTATTTTTCACTAGAAGGAGAACCCCATGAGCGGACACGTCGACGGCATCACCAATCCACCTATCGATGAACTCTTGGATAAGAGCGGTTCTAAGTACGCACTTGTTCTCTACGCGGCAAAGCGTGCGCGCCAGATCAACGCCTATTACTCACAGCTCAACGAGGGTCTCCTAGAATACGTAGGTCCACTTGTTGACACCTATGTTCACGAGAAGCCGCTTTCGATTGCACTTCGTGAGATCAACGAGGGTCTTCTGACCATCGAAAATCTCGAGACAAACGCTTAACAACTCTTTCCACCAGCCCATGTCCGCCCCAACGCGAGAGATTATTCTCGGTGTTGGAGGCGGCATCGCTGCATATAAGGCATGCGATTTACTACGCAGATTACAGGATGAAGGTTTCGGGGTCACGGTTGTTCCTACCCCTTCTAGCCTTAACTTTGTTGGGAGAGCGACATGGGAGGCCCTCTCTGGTCGGGAGGTAACTACCTCCGTCTTCGAATCTGTCGATCAGATTCGCCATGTATCGCTTGCAAAGGCAGCTGAAGCAATCGTGATTGCGCCGGCGACAGCTGATTTGATTGCTCGCATCGCAGCCGGTCGCGCAGATGATTTGCTGACTAACGTCATTTTGGCTTCAACTTCGCCTATCTTGATTGTCCCAGCGATGCACCCTGCCATGTGGTTTAACGCTGCAACTCAAAGCAACATATCAACTCTGCGAGGCCGAGGAATTGATGTTCTCGAACCGGTCGAAGGGGCACTGACGAGCGGTGATGTGGGTAAAGGTCGTTTTCCTGAAACTTTAGAGATTATCAGCCATTTCAAAGATCAGACATTGCGCGAACGTGACCTTAGCGGCGTAAAAGTTCTTGTAACAGCGGGTGGAACTCGAGAGGCTATTGACCCTGTGCGTTTTATTGGAAATAAATCAACTGGTAAGCAGGGGATTGCCATCGCAGAGGCAGCCAACGCTCGTGGTGCAGAGGTAACCTTGATAATCGCCAATAGTGAGATTGCATCCCACCCTTCAATTAAACGCATAGATGTGAGTTCTGTAGCAGAGATGTCAGAATCACTCCATCGAGAATTTAGCGACTGCAATATTCTGCTGATGTCAGCAGCTGTCTCAGATGCTCGTCCTGAGATCCAGTCGAAGGAAAAGATTAAAAAAGATAATTTCCAGCAAATCAAGCTCGTTGAAAATCCAGACTTGCTCGCTTCGCTTCCTGCACATGGTTCGCAGAAAGTAGTTGTGGCATTCGCCGCTGAGACTGACGGAGATAGCATCTCCGCTGCGCAGGCAAAGATGAAGCGCAAGAGCGCTGATGTGATTTACCTTAACAACGTTTCAGATGGCAAGATTTTTGGTTCTGAATTCACATCGGGTTCGATTATTGATCAAGATGGGATTCTCGCCGAGTATTCGAATCTTTCGAAAGAAAAACTTGCCCACGAACTTCTCAATCACGCTCTCTCAAAGTTGAATAAGTTAGGATAACGCCATGTCTAAGCGCCTCTTTACATCAGAATCAGTCACCGAAGGTCATCCAGATAAGATTGCAGATCAAATTTCTGACGCAATCCTTGACTCACTTCTTACTCAGGATCCGGCCAGCCGTGTTGCTGTTGAAACGCTCATCACAACAGGTCAGGTTCATGTTGCAGGTGAAGTAACAACATCAGGATATGCCGATGTCATGGGTATTGTTCGAGATACCGTCATCGGAATCGGATATGACTCATCTGTAAAGGGATTCGACGGCAATAGTTGTGGCGTTTCAATCTCAATTGGTCAGCAGTCTCCTGACATTGCACAGGGTGTTGATGATGCATTTGAACACCGAGTGACATCTGCAAGCGACCCGCTCGATCTTCAGGGTGCTGGAGACCAAGGTCTGATGTTCGGCTATGCGTGCGACGACACAAAAGAGCTCATGCCATTGCCTATCTATCTTGCTCATCAACTTTCACAGCAGCTCTCACTTGTTCGCAAGTCTGGCCAACTCCCATATCTTCGACCTGATGGTAAGACTCAAGTCACTATTGAATACGACGGAGATCGTGCGGTAGCTCTCGATACCGTTGTGATTTCAAGTCAACATGCAGAAGAGGTAGATGTTGCCAAGCAACTGACGCCAGAGATCATTAAATACGTGATTGATCCAATTCTCGAGAAGATTGATTTACCGCGCCAGAATCTGCGCACTCTCATCAATCCAACTGGGCGTTTCGTTATTGGCGGCCCAATGGGGGATGCCGGCCTTACCGGTCGCAAAATTATCGTTGATACTTATGGTGGAATGGCGCGCCACGGTGGTGGAGCATTTTCCGGAAAAGATCCTTCAAAGGTTGACCGTTCAGCGGCATATGCAATGCGTTGGGTAGCAAAGAATGTTGTAGCGGCAGGTCTAGCACGCCGTTGTGAGGTTCAAGTTGCATATGCCATTGGAAAGGCGCAGCCAGTTGGCGTCTTCGTAGAAACGTTTGGCACAGAGACGGTAGCAATTTCGAAGATTCAAGATGCAGTCATCGCCACATTCGACCTTCGACCTGCTGCAATCATCCGCGATCTCAACCTCTTGCGCCCTATTTACTCACAAACCGCTTCATATGGACACTTCGGTCGTGAACTTCCAGATTTCACATGGGAAGCCACCAATCGCGTTACCGAACTCCAAGCGGCAGTGAAGTAAATAGGAGTTTCCTAGAAGTCTTCGATGATTAAGGGCAGCCTCAAGCTCAAGCGCGAGGTAGCTGCCAATACGCCAGTCAAGCCGATAGGTGACTTTGTTGTTGCTGAGATTTGGGTGGATGCCTCTGTCTATCATCTCGATAGTGAGTTCTCCTATCTGATTCCGGGGGATCTTGCCTCTGCCGTAAATGTAGGTTCCTTTGTTGTGGTTCCGTTTCATGGCCGTGAGATAACTGGAGTCGTAGTCGCTCTCTCGCAACTTCGTGGGAAGACAGGCTTAAAGAACATCTCTAAGGTGATGGGCACCATTCCCCTTTTGTCGGAGAAGACAATCACTTTGATTCGCAGCGCTTGTCAGCGTTACGCCTGCCACCCATTTGACATCATCCGTTCTGCAATCCCAGATCGTGTCGTCGGGGTAGAGAAGAACTTTGGCGTTCAAATAGTCGGGGATGAATCTGCGCTGAATTCACCTACACGTTCTTACCTTCAATTACCACCCGTTTCATCTCGCTTCGAGCTTCTCACGCAGAAGATTTCTCAACTGCTGAAGAACGGTCCAACACTGGTGATTCTCCCGGATGCACGAGAGATTAGATCACTTGCGACCGAACTGGAGAGCAAAGATATCGATTTCGTGGAAATTGGTTCGCATCTGCCAAAATCGGAGAACTTTGCGAATTTTCTCAAGGCACGGGCGGGGCTTTCTAAACTGGTCATTGGAACACGTTCGGCAATCTTCACGCCCCTCTTCAATCTTTCAACAATTGTCATATACAACGAGGGCTCCGAGCATTTTTACGAACGCCGTACTCCGGGGTGGAATGTTCGTGATATTTCGTTACTAAGATCTCAATTAGAGAAAGTTTCTCTGGTATTTGTTGGATATTCACCTAGCGTTGAAATTGCACGCTTGATTGATGAGAACTGGATTAGCTTTAAGAAAAGCAGGGCAAGAACAGCGGTGATGACATTGCCTTCTCTCAATGGCGAACTTTTGCCGTCAAGGGCACTTAGCCCCATAAAGAAGTCGCTTTCAGCCGGTCCGGTTCTCTTTATCGTTCCATTAAAAGGTTATGCACAAGCAATTCGCTGCCAGAAATGCCGCACCATTTCTCGCTGCATCTGCGGGGGAGCGCATGAGAAACGCAGTGCAAATTCGCCAATTACTTGCAACCATTGCAGCCTTACCTTTGAGACTTGGAAATGCATCTGGTGTAACGGACAAGTTCCCTCGCTACTTTCGCGTGGAATAGAGAGACACCACCTCGAATTAGGAAAGCTTTTTCCGAACGTAAAGATTTTGATCTCCTCGGCAGATCATCCACTCTCTGAAGTTGTTTCAGAAGGGATTGTTATCTCCACTCCTGGACTGGCCCCCGCGACAACATCTGGATATTCATCTGTGGTCATTCTCGAGGGAAACCGCTTCCTCAATCAACCGGATATGCGTTCCTCAGAACGCATCCGTGAGATGTACTTCGCCCACGCAGCACTTGCTCGTAATGGAGCTCCGATTATTCTTGTTCAAGATGAAGGACATCAAATATCTACTGCGCTCTCAACATGGAACCCTTCTATAGCAATACATCAGGATTTAGAGGAGCGAAAGACTCTCTCACTTCCACCATACGTGCGTTCTGCACATTTGACCCTAGAGACTTCAGAGATTTCGCGATTCAAAAGCGCCCTACTTACGGCAATCGAAGAAGGTCGCCTACCTCAATCGACCCGAATACTTGGCCCGGTGCAAGCTAGTGATAAATCAGCGCTGATTCTCACTGTTGATGTTGCTGATGGTGAAACTCTTCTCACCACCCTTCATGAGTTTATGAGAAGGCGAAGCGCTGCCAAGAAGGTCTTGCCTTCGCTGAGAATTGACCCCTATTCACTCTCTCGTTAGATAGACTGAGCCAATGCCGATCAAGCCGATTCGTCACTTTGGAGACCCTGTCTTGGTCACCCCTGCTACTGAAGTGACCGACTTCGATAAAGAACTCCGTCTCTTAGTGAAAGACTTAACTGAGACCATGCTCGATGCTCCAGGTGCTGGTCTGGCCGCTCCACAAATCGGCGTGCCGCTGAGAGTATTTGTCTGGGATGTCGATGGCACGCTCGGTCATCTCATAAACCCATCACTCGATCTCAGCAGTGAGATGCAAGATGGCGACGAAGGATGTCTGAGTTTTCCGGATATGGTCTATCCAACACCCCGTGCACTTCGAGCTGTGGCAAAAGGTTTCAACATGCATGGGGAACCGATAATGGTCGAAGGTTCCGAACTCCTAGCCCGTGCCTTGCAGCACGAAACTGACCATTTAGATGGCATTCTCTTTATCGATCGACTCTCCATCGAAGATCGCAAATTGGCCATGAAAGAGATTCGCGAGTCCGAGTGGTTTGGAATGGCGACCGAGATGGGGCTCAATCCACAGATCAAAGTTTCGCCACACGATCCATTTGGCAGAGGAGCTTGATGCGTATCGCGGTTGCCGCTTCACCCGAGGTGGCCATCCCAACCCTTAAAGCACTTCACGCATCTGACCATCAACTTATCCGTGTGATCTCACAGCCAGATAAACCGGCAGGACGTGGGAAGGTGCTCACACCTACTCCTGTTTCACAGTGGGCGATTGACTCAGGTGTTGAGTTGCTTCGCCCCTCAAATAAAGAAGAGATTGCACAATCGATAGACGGTTGTGACTGTGTTATCACAATCGGATATGGCGTCCTTTTGCCGCCGGATATTCTTGCGATTCCGCGTTTCGGTTTTCTTAATCTTCATTTCTCGCTCTTACCTCGCTGGAGAGGTGCGGCACCCGTACAGCGAGCAATTGAGGCGCAAGATAGCGTTAGTGGCGTAACTGTCTTTCAATTAGATGAAGGCATGGATACTGGCCCGATTTACACTGTTCATCGCTTTGCTCTCGATAACGACATCACTAGCGACGAACTTTTGAAAGAACTTGGAGAGCTCGGAGTTGGTGCAGTATTAGAGGCGCTTGAACTGATTAGTTCAGGTAAGCGTCCAGTTCCACAACATAGCGAGGGCGCAACTCGTGCGTTAAAACTCTCTAAAGAGGAGGGTCGAATCAATTGGCAGCAGAGTGCAGATGTCATCTCCGCAAAGATTCGTGCCTTCACTTCTAATCCAGGGGCATGGACCATCTTTCGAGGCGATTCACTGAAGCTCTCCGCACCAGTCATTTCTGAGCTCAAGTTAAAGCCTGGCGAGATTTCCCTTAGCGATAAGAAAATCTTCATCGGAACTTCAACAACCGCTCTCGAGATCGGCTTTGTTACCGCACCCGGAAAAGCGCAGATGTCTGCATCTTCTTGGGCTAATGGCGCACGTTTAGTGGCGGGAGAGACCTGTGAGTAGCTTTCCACCAAAGAAATTCACCAAGCCTCGTCCAGATGCGGCACGTCTCTTGGCCTACGACATAATCTCTGAAGTAAATCGTAGAGATGGATATAGCAATCTCCTTCTGCCTCAGGCTCTTGCAGCATCATCGATGGATGAACGCGATCGAAGTTTCACTACCGAACTTGTTTACGGAACTCTCCGTATGCAAGGCCTCTATGACTTCATCTTCTCGCAGATAAGCGATCGAAAGTGGAGCGAAGTAGATACGGATATTGTTGACTTAGCCCGAATGGGAGCACATCAGATTTTTTCAATGCGTACGCCTATGCATGCTGCGGTGTCGGCCACCGTTGATGTTGCCCGTAAGCAACTGGGGGAGTCAAAGGGTAGTTTTATTAATGCGCTCATGCGTAAAGCTGGTGCACAAGAATTATCACAGTGGCTTGAACCATTAGTTCTTATAAAAGATCCGGTCGCGCGTCTAGCAATCCAGTACTCCCATCCTGAGTGGATTGTCTCCGCCTACCTCGATTTACTCAAAGAGCTTAAACTCGTTGAAGCTGAATTACTCTCTAACAATACGCCCGCGCAGCCAACTCTGGTCGCTTGGCCGGGAGATTCAACCCAAGATGAGCTAGTTGCTCTCGGTGCGGTTGCAACCTCTTACAGCCAATACGGTGCCCGATTTAGCGGAGCGCCGGGATCTCTCGAGATTATTCGCCATCGAAAGGCTGGAGTCCAAGATGAAGGCTCACAACTTGTTGCCTCAATTTTTGCATCTGTAAGTAAGGATGCTGCATCGACGCTCGATCTCTGCGCAGGTCCTGGTGGTAAGGCCGCACTTCTTTCTCACCTCATTGATTCAAGAGGTGGTGATTTTGTTGCCAATGAAATCTCCGAGCCGCGTGCCAAGCTTGTGAAGAATGTGATTGGAAAATTTGGGATCATTGTGGGGGATGGACGGAAAATCTCTGAACATAATCGAAGTTTTGATGCAATCCTTGCAGATGTTCCGTGCACAGGTATCGGCGCGCTGCGTCGACGACCGGAAGTTCGTTGGCGTCGAACTCTGAAGGATTTATCACCATTACTGACGCTCCAGATGGAGCTCTCCGATGCCGCAATTTCAGTTCTTAATCCCGGCGGACTTTTTGGTTACGCCACATGTTCGCCACACTTCGCAGAGACTAGCGGACAGGTGAGGCAGATTCTGAAGAACCATTCTGAACTTGAACTTGTTGACCTGACACCCTTTTTACCTACAAACTTAACTGGAGCAATTAGAGATGGCGCACTTTCTCTCTGGGGATATCGCCATCAGACAGATTCAATGTTCTTGGCTGTCTTTAGAAAGAGAGAAATGGCATGAGCCTCTCGGGAGATATACGGATCACTCCAAGCATTCTCAATGCAGATCGCGCTGATCTAAAAAATGAGATAGCAAGGATTTCAAACGTTTCTGATTTTATCCATCTTGATGTTATGGATAACATCTTCGTTCCAAATTTCACCTTTGATTTTGATGCGGCGAAAGAGATTATTCAATCCTCGCCAACGCCAATCGACTCCCACCTCATGGTCGCTAGCGTTGACGATATCGCCATTGCCTATGCACAAGCAGGAAGTGCAAGCGTGACTATTCACGTCGAGGCAGTCAATGATGTGAAATCGACAGTCAAAGGCATTCGAGCCGCTGGTGCGCGCGCATCACTTGCTTTCAAGCCAGGAACGATGATTGATGACTACTCCCAATATCTTGATGAGGTCGACATGTTCCTCATCATGACAGTCGAACCTGGCTTCGGTGGGCAAGCCTTTATGCAAGAGATGCTTCCTAAGATTAAGCACGCGCGAACCCTCATTGGAGATCGTCCGATTTGGTTACAAGTTGATGGTGGAATATCGCTCGAAACGATCGAAATGGCGGCAGCTGCCGGGGCAGATACATTTGTTGCCGGCAGTGCGGTATTCAACGCTGAGAATCCGGAAATGATGGTTCAGGCGCTCCGTCAAAAGGCTAGACTGAGCCTATGAAATCTTTCGATTCGCTCTGGATAGAACTATCCGAAAAGCTAGAGACGAGAGCTGAAGGTTCAGGAACAGTTGCTGCAGTCGACGCCGGTGTTCATACAATCGGTAAGAAGATTCTCGAGGAGGCCGGTGAGGTATGGCTCGCCGCCGAGCACGAGAGCGATGACGCTCTGGCCGAAGAGATCAGCCAGTTGATTTACCATCTACAAACTTTGATGCTCGCCCGCGGTTTAACACCGAACGACATCTATAAGTATCTATAAGTTTCGATCAGAAGCAAAGAAGGATAACTATGTTGCGCATCGCCGTTCCCAATAAGGGTTCTTTAGCCGACTCGTCCATCGCCATTTTAAAAGAGGCGGGCTATCGCCAGCGTAGCGATTCGCGCGATCTACTCCTTACTGATGTTGCCAATGGTGTTGAGTTCTACTACCTGCGCCCTCGCGATATAGCGATTTACGTTGGCTCAGGAGAGCTCGAAGCTGGCATTACCGGGCGCGATCTTTTAATTGATTCCGGGGCTCGCGCTGAGGAAGTTTTGCCACTTGATTTCGGAGGTTCAACCTTCCGATTCGCAGGTCCCGCAGGCTCTCACTTCACACTCTCTGAAATCAATGGCAAGCGTGTTGCAACCGCCTACCCAGGTCTGGTCTCACAATATTTTGCAGAGCGTTCAATTTCAGCAGAAGTGGTTCGACTTGATGGCGCGGTGGAAAGTTCTGTGCGTCTAGGTGTTGCCGATTTGATCGCAGATGTAGTCAGTACAGGAAACACTCTGCGCCAAGCAGGGCTGGAAGTCTTCGGTGATCCCATCCTTACCTCTGAGGCAATCCTCATTAAGCGCCCGGGTGTAGATGTTCCAGCTGGTCTCGATATCTTAATTAGACGTCTTCAGGGTGTGGTAACAGCGCGTCAGTATGTGCTCCTTGACTATGACATACCTAAGGTCTCAGTAGATAAAGCTTGTGCAATTACACCGGGCCTTGAGTCACCAACAATTTCGCAGCTACAAAAAGAGGATTGGGTGGCTGTGCGCGCAATGGTTTTGCGAACCGAGACCAACCGATTAATGGACGAGTTGTGGGCGCTCGGCGCACGAGGAATTCTCGTCACCGATATCCACGCATGCCGTCTTTAAATTACTTTCGAGTGGCTCCAGCTTCCTCAAGCTCTTCGCGCGTGATCCCTAAGAGATAAAGAACAGAATCTAAGTACGGCGCGCTCAGCGAACTATCTGCCGCCGCCTTTACGGCAGGTTTTGCATTAAAAGCGATGCCCAAACCAGCGGCCGCAATCATGTCAAGGTCATTAGCGCCATCGCCAATAGCAATCGTCTGTTCAATCGTCACGCCTTCAATAGCGGCGAATTCGCGAAGGGCGGTAGCTTTCGCAGCTCGATCAATGACGTCACCCACAACGTTTCCGGTCAGCATGCCATCCACAATTTCAAGAGTGTTAGCTCGATAATGAGTGATTTCAAGTTCCTTGAGGAGAGGCTCAATCACAGTTGTGAAACCTCCTGATACAACTGCGACGCTATGACCGAGTTTCTTGAGGGTTGAAACCAAGGTTCGAGCACCAGGCGTGAGCAGAACTTCGTCGCGAACTTCTGCTAGAACAGATTCAGGAAGGCCTGCAAGAAGGGCAACTCGCGCGCGAAGGCTGGCTTCGAAATCAAGCTCGCCTCTCATCGCAGATTCAGTAATGGATCGAATTTCTGCATCCTTACCAGCTTTGGCGCCTAAGAGTTCGATTACCTCTTGTTGAATGAGAGTTGAGTCAACATCCATGACAATTAACTTTTTCGCCCAACGCATTAACCCACCTGGGGAGACTGCGATATCAACTGACTGCGCGTTCGCAACTGCTGCAAGCGAAGGTCGAATGCAATGCTGATCTACTCCGGAAACGACAAACTCAATAGCGGTAACCGGATAACTCGCGGTCCGATGAATGCGCTCTATGTTTCCGCCATGTTCTGCAATCTCCGCAGCAATCGAACTAATTGCTGCCGGCTTTAATGGATTACCAAGTGCGACAACATGCATAAGACCCGTCTTTGCCGCAATCGTTGAACCCGCCTGGCTTTGGAAAGATGTTGCAATATCTACTCCGAGTTTTTCAGCACAGGCATTGAGATCTTCATCGATGGACTCTTGATGGTCCGGATTAAGGGCTATGAGAACAGTGAGAATGACCCTGTCTCTTGCGACAACCTGCTCGATATCGAGCACCGTGATAGCAAAGGGGGAGAGGGTCTCAAAGAGCGCCTGCGTCAAACCTGGCGTATCTACGCCGGAGAGGAGAATTAACCCCGTGAATTGGCTCTTCTCTTCGCTCATGGGGGAAGGTTAGTACGAATCACTGAGTTGCGAGTGAATTTCTCCCGCCGATTTCACTATGAAAGATATATCGTGCCCTTATGGCCGGAGAGTATGTCTTAGAACTTCGTGGCGTCACGGTTCGACGTGGTGATCGAAACATTCTTGGCCCCATCACCTTTGCGATTCGCCCCGAGGAGCGATGGGTGATTCTCGGTCCCAATGGCGCAGGGAAATCTACTCTGCTGCAGATTCTTGCTACTCGAATTTTTCCAACCTCTGGCACTGCGCACTTACTCGAGAAGCAGATGGGCAAATGCGATCTCTCTGAACTTCGCACCCAGATTGGAATCTGCGGCGCACTGATTTCGGAAGATATCCCAGCAGATGAAATCGTGCGTGATGTGGTCCTTACTGCCGCTTATGCAATCCTCGGTCGCTGGAACGAAGCATATGATCTCTGGGATGAGTCACGAGCTGTCGCTTTGTTGACTACCTTCGGTGTCAGAGAGCTTGCAGATCGAAGATACGGAACACTGAGCGAGGGAGAACGTAAGCGCGTTCAGATTGCTCGCGCACTCATGGCAGACCCTGAACTTCTTCTCCTCGATGAGCCGGCAGCGGGACTCGATTTGGCGGGACGAGAAGATTTACTCAAACGATTCTCTACCTTTGCAAATGACCCGTTATCACCCGCATCAATTCTGGTAACTCACCACATCGAAGAAATTCCGACCGGTACAACTCATGCTTTAATTCTTAAAGATGGGGCGATTGCAGTCTCTGGACCCATCGACCAAGTAATCACGAGCGAACATATATCTGCTGTCTTCGACTTTCCAATTACGGTAGTGCGTGAAGGTCAGCGTTTCTTCGCGCGCTCTCAATAGATGCAACTCCCAGTCGAGAGAGTAGATCCATCCTGGAATCAGCTCTTCGTCGAGCAGCACTCAAAACTGTTAGAGATATTTCAGTCCCTAGATTCTGTGGTGTACACGCCACCACGAGAGAGAATTTTCAGAGCTTTCGAATACCCATTACAAGATGTTCGAGTGGTGATATTCGGTCAAGATCCCTATCCGGGACCAGGAGTGGCAGATGGTCTGGCTTTCTCCTCTTTGCCAGACCAGCGAGTTCCCGCTTCACTTCGGAACATTTTTAAGGAGTTACACGACGATGTTGGAGTCACCTCGCCTGTGAAACCCGACCTCACCTCTTGGAGTAAATCAGGAGTTATGTTGCTTAATCGGACCTTGACAACGACTGAAGGGGAGCGGAATGCACATCTCAACAACGGCTGGCGTTCATTTACTGATGCCGCAGCCACATTATTGGCGGCGCAGAATGTCGTGGCTATTCTCTGGGGAAATAACGCCCGTGAATTAGCACCTTTATTCAAGAATCGAATCGAATCAGCTCATCCAAGTCCGTTGTCCGCACATCGGGGCTTCTTCGGGTCACGACCATTTTCAACTGCTAATCGCCTCTTACAAGAGAGCGGACGGGAACCGATCAACTGGAGTATCTAAATAAATCAGCCCCGGCAATTTCTCGCCGGGGCTGATTTCTATTTTAATTGGGTATTAGCCAACCCAAGTATCAATTGGTGACTGTAGGAAGTAGACCACAAAGAGACCTGCTACCAAGAGAAGTAGTGGGTGTATTTCCTTGCGGCGGCCCTGGATAGCGCGAATAACCACGTGAGTGATAAATCCAGCTCCAATACCTACTGTGATGTTGTATGTAAATGGCATCAAGATGATTGTGAGGAATGCAGGAATAGCAATTCCATAATCAGACCAATCGATTCCGCTGATCTGAGTCATCATCAAGAAACCAACAACGATGAGAGCTGGTGTTGCAGCCTCATAAGGGATCATCGCAACAAGAGGAGCGAAGAGTGTTGTGAGGAGGAAGCAAATGCCCGTTACAACAGATGCAAGACCTGTACGCGCGCCTTCGCCAACACCTGAAGCTGACTCGATGTAGCTCGTGTTAGATGAAATGCTTGCTGCACCACCCGCAACAGCTGCGAGTGAGTCAACGAGGAGAATCTGATCGTTGTAAGGGATGTTGCCATCCTTATCGACGAGACCTGCTTCGTGTCCAATTGCAGTCACAGTTCCGACAGTGTCGAAGAAGTCAGAGAGCAAAAGTGTAAAGACAAGAAGTGAGGCCGCGACGATGCTTATCTCGGTAAATCCACCGAAGATACTGAACTGACCGAGCAAGCTGAAATCTGGAGTAGCAATAACTTCCTTTGGAAGCGCTGGAACGCTGAGTCCCCAACCCTTTGGATTAACGAAGTTTGAGCCATCTGGATTTCCGCCTGGAATGAAGTTTGGACCAATCTTAAATGCCTTCTCGGCGATTACAGCTGCAACTGTTGCAACAGCAATACCAATGAGGAGTGCGCCCTTAGTCTTCTTCACCATCAATGTGATCATCAAAAAGAGACCGATTGCGAATACAACAATTGGCCAACCAACGAGCTGTCCGTCATAACCGAGCGTTACTGGAACAGGACCGGTTCCTGGAGTCTTTCGAACGAAACCGGCATCTACGAGACCGATGAGTGCAATGAAAAGACCAATACCAACAGAGATAGCAATCTTGAGCTGACTTGGAACCGCCTTAAATACAGCTGTACGGAAACCGGTAAGCACGAGTACGGTAATGATGATTCCCTCGAGAACGATTAATCCCATCGCATCTGCCCATGACATCTGCTTTGCAATGACGACCGCCACGAATGTATTGAGACCGAGGCCGGTTGCAAGTGCGAGTGGGTAACGACCGACTACGCCCATGAGAATGGTGAGTACGCCTGCGATAAGTGCAGTTGCAGCAGCGATGAGAGCAATCTGAGGCTCTTTTGTTCCGCCGATAAAGTTGCCGTACTTATCTGGTGTGTAACCGATGATAAGCGGATTGAGGACCACGATATAAGCCATGGTGAAGAAGGTGACGAGACCGCCGCGAACTTCTTGGGCTACTGTGGATCCACGTTCAGATATTTTGAAAAAGCTATCGAGCATGGTGGACCTTCCTTACTGATTTTGTTAACGGGGGTGGTTGCGACCCCGTGTGAAATGACGGCTCACAG
>JACCDN010138710.1_pt1 | contig 58649 bp, 38 predicted proteins | sample 7441691 | NCBI WGS metagenome assembly JACCDN01 (sample SAMN15323439, study PRJNA562643) | freshwater metagenome | isolation source: river surface water | place: USA:Blue River Watershed | collected 2017-08-16 | reverse complement strand
GCTGGTCTAGTAATCGATCCAGTAACGGGTGCGATCTCGGGTACGCCTTCGGCTACTTCGGCTCCTAGAGCTTATACAGTAACTGCTACTAATGCCGGTGGAACTGGTACAGATATTATCACTATCGAGGTAACTGCTCCGTGTCCAATTGTTGCTAGCTATACTCCGTTTAGAAATGTATATACGGTTGGAACGGCAATTACTAGCTTAAGTCCTGTTGTAACGGGTGTAGCTAATACATTTGGTGTGGCTCCTGCGCTACCTGCTGGTCTAAGCTTAAATGCTACCAATGGTATTATCTCTGGTACACCATCTGGTGTAAGCTCAGCTACTAATTACGTAGTGACAGCTAACAATGCAGCTTGCTCGGATACAGCGGTGGTAAACATCACTGTCAACCCAGCAGCGCCAACTATCGTGTACACTCCGAAGACAAAAGCCTTCGCTGTAAACCAAGCAGGTACGCCATTTACTCCAGTGATCACAAACGGTCCTGTGACAGTTTCGATCTCTCCAGCATTACCTGCTGGTCTAGTAATCGATCCAGTAACGGGTGCGATCTCGGGTACGCCTTCGGCTACTTCGGCTCCTAGAGCTTATACAGTAACTGCTACTAATGCCGGTGGAACTGGTACAGATATCATCACTATCGAGGTGGTGGTTCCAGTACCTCCTACCATCACGTATCAACCGTCAAACATTAAATCGTTCCCTGTTGATAGCGTAATTACACCTTGGATTCCTATCACGACCGATGTAATTAATTCCGTTACTGTTACACCAGCCTTGCCGGCAGGTCTTGTATTAGATCCTTTGACAGGTATCATTACTGGTAAGCCTACGGCTATCATGACGAAGCGCGATTACATCGTCACAGCTAGCAATACGGCTGGCTCCGACACCGCGCGCATCTCCATCACGGTGACTCAGAAGGCACCTACGATTTTATACAATCCTACAACGAAGATCTTCGGTAAAGATACCTATGGTACTTATGTACCTAATGTGACGGGAGCTCCGTTCACGTCGGTGACGACCTTCCCGGCTGCGTTGCCTGAAGGCCTACGCATTGATTCCTTAGGTATGATTAAAGGTATACCTACACAGGTTTCGGCGCCGCGTGCTTATACGATTAACGTGGCAAATGCGGGTGGAACGGCAACTACTCAAGTGACATTAGAGGTCACTGCGGATATTTGTCCGGTGACTGTTAGTGTATCGCCTAGCGCTATTGTCTTAACACAGGGTGTTGTGATCAATCCGGCGATTACGCCGACGACTACGGGTGTAGTGAGTGGATTTAGTCTTAGCCCTGCGATTCCGGCTGGATTAACCTTTAATCCGTCTAGCGGAGCTATATCAGGTACTCCTACTGGAATATTAACCACGACAAGCTTTGTGATGACGGCGGGTAATGGAACGTGTAGTGCAACGGGTACGTTTAGTATGACGATTAATCCTAAAGCACCTACGATTGAGTATACGCCTAAGAACAAAACCTTTGGCCTAAATACTCCTATCGCTGCATTCGCTCCAGTTATAACGGGTGCACCGGTGACTGTTTCTATCTTCCCTACGCTGCCAGAAGGTCTTGTATTGAATACAACAACAGGGGCAATTACAGGTACGCCGTCAGCTACTTCTGCGCCTACTGCCTACACGGTAAAAGCGACTAATTCGACTGGCGAAGATACGGATGTCATTACGATCGAGGTGACGGCTACGGTGACTTGTCCGGATGTGAATTACAATCCGAATGCGTTAGTGTTAGAGGTTGCCAAAGACACCACGATCACTCCTTCGCAAACCGGAGTAATCAATAGCTTCACGATTAGTCCTGCCTTACCGGCTGGATTAGCGTTCAATGCGGCGAATGGAACGATTTCTGGAAAGGCTTTGGCAAAATTAGCAACCAAAACATTTACTGTTAAGGCCATCAATAGCGTTTGTACAGATTCTACTCAAATCACAATCCAAGTGAAGGAGAAGGCGCCAGAGATTGCCTACCTAGTGCCTTCATTAGTACGTATTAATAAGAATGAAGCAAGAACCATTCCATTAACTTCAACGGGTGGTGCTATCGATTCATTAACGATCGATAAGGCTCTTCCAGAAGGATTGGTATTCAATACGAAAAATGGTACAATTTCTGGTACTGCGACGGCTGCTTCACCTGCAAATACGTATACCGTGAGAGCATTTAATGAGAGTGGTTCGGATATCGCTACCATTGTTATCGAAGTGTTGAATGTGGGTATTGCTCCTACGATTGAATACCCTACGAAAGAATACAACTACTTCAAGGGAGATAAGGTGAGTATCTTACCTACGCTTTGGACCGGGGTGCAATCAGCTACAGCAAGTCCTACACTTCCAGTTGGTTTAAGTCTGGATCCTGTGAATGGAAAGATTTCCGGTGTGGCTGGCTACATCACGGTGAAAACAACGTATACCATTACAGCGGTAAATACTGCTGGAACGGATACGGCAAGTGTGATTATTTCGGTTAACCCGATCAACCCACCAGATAGCTTGAGCTATGCTTCTCCTAAATCATTCATTGTAAATGAACAGATACTTCCTTTATCACCTAACGTGAAAGGTTTTGTGGAGAAATTTGAAGTGAGTCCTGCTTTACCTGCTGGCTTAGTATTAGATCCTAAATCAGGTATTATTACGGGTAAACCTACTGTTATCAGTCCTGAATCACCTTATGTGATTACAGCATCTAACGAAACGGGAGGTACTAGTTTCACTTTATTGATTTCGGTGACTAATCCGATCGCACCAGAATTATGTTATGAGGTAACTTCTAGAACATTCAATGTGGGTGAGAAGATTAATACCTGGAAACCTACCGTTAAAGGTGCAGTGAACAAGGTAACGATCAGTCCAAACCTACCTGCTGGTTTAACAATCGATCCAGTAACAGGTGATATCACAGGAACCCCTACGGTGAAATCCGCTGCGAAGTCTTATGTAGTTACCTCTTATAACTCTGCTGGAGAGGGTAAATGCACGATTAACATAACAGTGGTAGATTCACTTGCTCCTAGCAACTTGAAATACGCTAAACCTATCAGCTTAAAGCAAGGGGTTAAAATGAGTGATCTAATCCCTACTTATACGGGTTATATCGCTAAGTTCACCTCGGCGCCTAGCTTACCAGCTGGATTGAGTTTAGATTCTACTTCGGGTAAAATAAGTGGTACACCTACGACTCCGGTGACAGCTGCTCGCGCGGTGATTACGGGTGTAAATAAGTATGGTAGTACTACCGATACCTTGTCTATTACGGTAGCTGCGATTGCTCCGATTGATTCGGTGACATATCCTAGTCCTTTAGTGTTCGTGAAAAATGAACGAATTCTACCGGTAAGTCCTTCGGTGGTAGGTGGACCGGCAAGCTCATTCACGATGACTCCGGCCTTGCCTAGTGGATTGCAAATTGATCCTTTGACAGGTATCATCAGCGGTACGCCTATTATCTACAGCCCAGCGAACAGCTATGCGATTACAGCGAGCAATTCGGTGAATTCGATAACGACGAATATTTCTATTCGAGTGGATAGCGTGGCCTCAGGTATTGAGTTGCCATTATATGACTCTCCTATCACTACTTTCAAAGGAGTGCAGGTAGAAATTAAACCGAGGGCAAACTCAGCTAAATCATTCACGATCAGTCCATCCTTACCAGATGGGTTGAGCCTTGACTTATTTACTGGTGTCATTCGCGGTGTTCCTACGAAACTATCTCTATTGACGAAGTATGCGGTAGTGGCAACTAACTCTGCCGGTTCTGTGAGAGACACGATTGAATTAGAGGTGAATAATCCACCGACCATTAACTACCCTAAGAAATTAACGTTCAATCAAAACGAGGTAATCGTTCCGGTTGCACCAGTAGTAGAGGGTGGTTTTGTCTCTGGATATTCTATTACGCCTGGTTTACCAGCAGGATTATCGATTGACGAGACATCAGGTGAAATCACAGGCACGCCTACGGCGATCTCTGCCTTGAGTGATTACTTCATTAGCGCTAATGATGGAGTAGCAACCGATTCGGTTAAAATCGAAGTGATAACGCCTCGTAGACCGATTATCTCGTATCCATCACCACAAGTATATGATCTAAAGGTTGAGATCAAGCCTTTAGAGCCAATTGTGGATGGATATGTAGCGTCTTATATTGTATCTCCTAGTTTACCTGCTGGATTAAGTATCGATCCTTCGACGGGTATCATCAGCGGAACGCCTTCGGCACTAAAATCAATTGCGACTTATATCGTAACCGCTCGCAATGCGGCTGGAAGCGATACGGCTCGCTTGGTGATTACGGTTCGAACTCCTGTTAAACCGGATTCGCTTGAATACCCTACACCAAATACATTCATTGTAGGTGAGCCTATCGAAACATTGAAGCCGAAAGTGAAAGGCGGCGTTTCCTTATTCACGGTAGCTCCTTCGCTTCCAGCAGGATTAAGTTTAGATCCTTCGACTGGCTGGGTAACTGGAACGCCGTCGATTGCAAAAGATTCTGCGATCTATGTATTCACGGCAACGAACGTGGGCGGTAGTACTTCCGCAAATGTGGCTATCACGGTGATTAACCGTCCTATCGAATTTGACTATACGCCTACCAGCGTAACGTTTAATCGAGGTGAGTTAATTAATCCGCTTAGCCCACGGACGGCTGGTATCATCGATTCCATTATCGTTTCACCAGCTTTACCTGCCGGCTTAACGATGGACAGAAAAACTGGTGTCATTAGTGGTAAACCACAAGATCTACAGGACTTCAAGTTGTATTCATTCTATGCAACGGGTCCTCAAGGTGTGGTGATTGATTCGCTCCGCATTAAGATTGATAATTCGGCACCATGTTGTATCGTGTATAACTCACCTAATACGTTCGCCAAAGGTGTTCCTATCAATACCTTAAAGCCTACTTATAGTGGATACATAGGATCCTTCTCGATCTCACCTAGCTTACCAGCTGGCTTGAACTTTAATCAAGCAACGGGTGAGATAACAGGCACACCTACGGTTCTTAGTGACCGTACCACGTATGAGGTGATCGGTACGAATGACCTGGGTAGTACGAAAGGTGCAGTGGTAATTGCGGTTACTCAACTACAAGCACCTCAACTGCCAATTTACTCAACTACGAAAGTTACCTTAACGAAAGGGGTTAAAATGGTAGACTTGAAACCGATCGTATCTGGATTCGTGAAAACATTCACCGCTACCCCAGCCTTACCAGCGGGTATCTCGTTAGACCCTGCGACGGGTATTATCTCGGGAATTCCAGCTGATACAAGCGCGTTAGCAAGCTTTGTGATTACGGCGGAAAATCCAGCTGGTAAAGTTTCTGCTACCCTCCAAATCGAGGTAATTGCACCAGATTCTTTATGTTGCTTAGCATACCGCTCGCCTAATACGTTTAACAAAGGCAAATTAATCACTCCTATTACGCCTAGCGTAAGAGGTGATGTTTCTAGCTATACTATTAAGCCTGCATTACCACAGGGATTAGTATTTGATCCGAGCTCGGGTATCGTTTCTGGTACCCCGGTGAATGTGATGCCTATCACGAAGTATACCGTGACAGCTAGCAATGCCGTGAATGAGGTAAGTGCAAGCTTTACGATTCAGGTGGTCGCTGGACAGAAAATTAAGTCGATTAGCTATCCTACACCTAATGTCTTGACGAAAGGTGTTACGATTAGCCCATTAAGCCCTACTGTGCTAGAAAAAGATGCGGTAGCTGATTCGTATACCATCAGTCCTAATTTACCTGCCGGATTAAGTATGGATCCATTTACGGGTGTGATTAGTGGTAAGCCTACTAGCTTAAGTGATTCGACTCGTTATGAGGTGATTGCTAGCAATGATTTTGGCAGTGTAAGTACAACATTAGATATCACAGTGATTCCAATGGGACCACCGCAAGATCTGGTATATCCTACACCTAACCAATTCACGCATGGTTTACAGATTACTCCGCTTACTCCATCGTACGTTGGTACGGTAGAAGCCTTCTCAGTAAGCCCTGCGCTTCCTGCTGGATTGACACTAGATCCAGTAACGGGTGTTATTTCGGGTAGACCTACTGCGGTTTCTGCTCTGGCAGATTACCTAGTGACAGCGACTAATAATTCGGGATCTGCACAATTCACTCTACAAATCACTGTAGACAGTGCGACGGTGGCTCCTGATTCCTTATCGTATCCAACACCGAATGTTTTTGGACAAGATGAAGAAATCAATCCATTGATTCCTAAAGTGAAAGGCGCTGTCTACGCATATAGCGTAGAGCCTGGTTTACCGGCAGGAATCGATATCGATGGAGTGACGGGTATTATATCAGGAACGCCTATTGGTGTGATTGAGAAATCGACCTTCACGGTGACGGCTAGAAATAACATTGGTTCTGTTTCGACTAAAATCGAGATAACGATACTACCTCCTGGCCCGCCAGACTCCTTGTACTACCCTCCTGTTCCTGGATATACGGGTAAGAAGATCAAGCGTACATTGAATCGCGGGGAGAAAATGAATCCTTTAACTCCTAATGTGAAAGGTTTCGTTAAGTCGTACTCGATTAATCCTTCGCTGCCAGCTGGCTTGAATTTCGATGGGTTCACGGGTGTGATCTCTGGTACACCTGAGGATATCACGGATTTAACTGAATATGTAATTACGGCCATGAATGCACAAGGATCAATTTCAGATACCTTGTTGCTCGAAGTCATATTACCAGTCAGCCCAGATTCCTTGAGCTATCCTAGCCCGCATACCTTTATTCAAGGTGTCGCGGTGGTGCCTTCTATCCTACCTACGGTGAATGGTTTCGTGAGAAAATATAGCATCGAGCCTGCCTTACCGCGTGGTATGACCTTTGATGAAATAACGGGTGAGATAGCGGGAACACCGTTAGATACCTTAGCGAAAACATCGTTTGTCGTAACAGCTACTAATAGCGTGGGAACTGCAACGGATAGCTTAGAAATCGAGGTGGTACCACCTACGATTACGTATAACACACCTAATCGATTCAAGCAAGGGGTTGAAATTAACCCGCTAGAACCGACGATTGTAGGCAAGTTAATTAGCTTCTCTGTGTCACCTGCACTTCCTAAAGGAATCGTATTAGACTCCTTAACGGGTATCATATCAGGAAATCCGTACTTGCCACGCCGTGACACGACCTATGTGATAACGGGTAGATTAGGAGACATTATCGCGAAGACCAAGATTCGAATCGTAATTGATATTGATTCGTTATCTGACCTAGATAATGATGGCTATAAAGATTGGGAGGAAATAGGCGCTAATATCAATGTACCGGTTGATACGGACAAAGATGGAACGGCTGATATCCTAGATGATGATTCAGATGGTGATGGAATCACAGATCGAGATGAGCGGGAGACCATACGTCCTGATTGTGATGAAGATGGCATCGATAATAGAATTGACACGGATGTTTGTAATCCAACACCTTACCAAGGTATTTCACCTAATGGGGATGGATTAAATGAGACCTTGATGTTGTTCTATGATCTCGACCTAAAACGGAATCCACCTAATAGGTTAACGGTCATAAATCGATATGGACAAACCGTCTTTGTCATGGATAACTATGATAATAGCTGGGGTGGTCAATCGAATCAAGGAAGCAGTTTATTAGCTGGCGACGGCTTATTACCTGATGGGACGTATTACTACATCCTAGACTTCTTTGGTGAGAAACCAACGGTTACTAATTACGTTTACATTAATCGCTTGAAAGGACAATAGACATGAAAAAGACAAACATTATATTCAGCATATTTAGCCTTTGCTTGCTCGTTTCTGTAACTAGTCAACAGGCCTTTGCCCAAATAGATCCTGGATTCTCCCTATTTAGGGCTTACCCACAAGTAATTAATCCAGCATTTAACGGTGCAGTTGAAAATTCCGAATTTAGTTTAACGCACCGGAATCAATGGATGGAGATTGCGGGAGCCCCTAAGACGGTGGGTGTTTTTGGGAATTTCAAGGCCTTTAAACAAAAAGGGACAGGCTTTACCCTACTCTATGACCAAGCGGGGCCGGTGAAGTCTATCTACGTCAGTGGGGACTTCGCTTATCATGTGAAATTAAATGACACCTGGGGTTTTTCTGGTGGTATCCGTGCCGGTGTTTCAAATTTGAGTTTGGACTTTGCCGGATTAAGTCTGAGAGACATGAGTGACCCGTCCTTTAACCAAAATTTCTCTACGGGTATTAAGGCAAATTTTGGCTGGGGACTTCGTTTTGCGAAAAAGAATGATGCCCTGTATTTTGGGATATCTCAACCCCGCATGATTTGGAATGACTATGGGATCTATGAAGGCACGCATAAAGACGTGACCATGTTGTATACCATTTTGGGGGGAAAGTATGACGTAAATGAGACTATTTCTTTGAATCCTAGCGCCTTAATTCGCTTGGGAGCTGATGTTCCTAACTCATGGGAAGTTAACGTCACTGCGACCATGAATAAGCTATTAGAATTTGGTTTAGGTTACCGTAGCCTGAATAGCTACAGTGCAAACCTAGGGGTTAATTTTAATCCCAAAATCTACCTAGGTTACTTATACGAGATGCCGACTACCGAAATTAATCAGGTATCTAATCAAACGCACGAAATCGTGTTGAAATACCGCATAGTGAAGGATGATCGCCCTACGTATTATAAGAAGAAAAAGAGTATGGGAGATATCTTTAATATCAAAAAAATCTTTAATAGAAGATAAAAAAAAGCCCCCTAAATCTAGGGGGCTTTTTTTTATGGCTTAATAACGCCGGTTTTCAGATCACACCATCTCTGGCAGTTCTCTTTATTCTTGAACTTGTAGAACAAGAAGCTAGTCATTTGCGCTTTCGTAAAAGTCCTCGAATAAGGTTTCGGATCCTCGTTAGAAGAATACCAAATATCAAACGTTCCTGAAATATTAGGTGTAATCACCTCGTCCGTCTGCATATCAAATAAGGTATAAGCAGATTTATAATATACGTTTGCAAAGTCAAAACGAGCTGGGTCTCTCACATACGTACGAGCTGGAATCGTCACGATATTTCCATAAATCACCTCATTACTTTCTAAAACAACATAGGCTCTAGCATAATACACTTTTGCCCCTAACAAATTACGAATAATCACTTCGAAAGATCCATCCGTCTTAACGGGTGATGTGATCTTCGCATTATTCAACGATGGAGTTAAAAATCCTCCTTCATTCGCCGCATGGAAGCCTGTACCTGGAGCATTGGTATTCACATTCGTGGAGTTTGCAGCAGTTAGATTTTGGGAAAGACCATACAATACACCATATTCTTTCACCGGTGAAGTTCCTGCGCCAGTTAATTTCGCACCTACTAACAAAGGCGACGGCTTCGATGCCACATCAGTAAATGTAGTGGTCAAAGAATAGTTATTAGGCGTCGTAAAACTGCTCTCTATTCCGTAAGATATTCCTTTCGAATTTATCGCATACGATCGAATGTAATAGGTGGTCGCTTTGACTAAGTTTGTCACTGTAGCGGTAAAATCACCCTTCCCTGAACCCGAAGACACTTTAGTTTTCGCGGTAGTAGGATTAGCCGTTGTCGCATAGACAAAGCCACGCTCTGTGATGGCTGCGCCGCCATCATCGCTGATGGAGGAAGTAAAGGTCGCAGAAGTTAAACCTAGTTTACTCACATCCACTTTAGTAGCGGTAGGTACCTTAAGATCAGTTGTCTTAAAAGATTGAACCATCCCAAAAGAAGGGGAGTTACTAGAGTTCAAACTATAGGCCATGAAATAATAGGTCGTATTGGGCTTTAAATTTTGCAAGAGATAACTGTATTTTCCTAATCCAGAACCTACGGCTATTTTATTATCCTGCAAAGTAGGCGTCATACTCAGATTCGTATAAATGAATCCTCTTTCAGCATTTGCTGTACCAGTACCAGTAGTAGATAAACTGACTAAGTCACCATGTAACACTGCCGAAGTACCCGTGATGTCCATGGCCGGTTGTGTCACAATCACTGCCGGATTTAATAAATCCTCTATTTTACAGCTAGCTAGCAATGTAATCGAGGCAAAAAATAGAACAAGGTACTTTTTCATAATTATTGAACTTTAAATTGATACACTATCGTGTATGACGAGTTTTGAGCATCTGAAGTTTTTATTCGCCAATAATAAACTTGCCCCACTTCTACTGAGACATCAATCGTCTTAGCTGTAATGTTTTTTTGTGCCGCTGGCGGCTCTTGCTTACCATCTACTTTATCAATAAAAACAGTATACACTAACGCATCATTCTCTGGATCTACGCCGTTCCAACTTAAAGTAACCTTTCCATTTGTAGGACTTACTACAGCTGTCTTAGGTGACAAAATTGTCGCTGGGAATGGAGCAAAATTACTAATTCCCTCACCAGCTAAATAAAAATTCCAAGTCTCGCTAGTCGATGTATTAGTCGTCTTAGTTGACTTAGAAATGACTCTCCAAGAATAAGGCACTGCCTTCGTCAAGGTAACTTTTCTGGTCGTTGCGGTTATACCCGTTAGGGTAGTAGCCACATTCGTGTTTAAATCCGTAATGACTAAGTCATACGACTCAGTGTTAGTAGAGGCAGCCCAAGTGAAGGTAACTTCTGCCGTACTAGCTGTTAAACTTACCCCATCCTCGCAAGTCTTGTTTTTTGCAGGACTACTTAAAGCCGATACTCCTGGGTTATTCACCGTAGGTGTAGGTGGTGGCGTAGGTGTAGGGGCTGGATCAACAGGCTGCGCGCATGAAATCAAACCACAAATAATCAGTAAATATATACAATACCTTTTCATCACTCCTATTGTTTAACAATTTTCATCGTTTTGCGTACATGGTTACCTAGTACTTGGATCACATAGGATCCAGCTGGCATGTGGGATAAATCGACATCTACCTCGCGGTTCGCTTTCACTTCTTTTGTCTCATTCAAGAAGGTAGCATTCATCGAATTAAGCGAAACTTGAACCTGTGAATCTGTTCCTGGAATATACAAATGAACCATTCCAGTAGTCGGGTTAGGGTAAGAAATTACCTCTTCAGAAACAAAGATCTCTTCCGTGATAAGTCCTTGGCATCCTAAATCTGTGCTGACCGTTAACGTATTCAAACCAGTGCCTAATTGCTTGCTAAAGCTCGATGTTTTCACCGTTTCTGAAACCCCATTAATGGTAACGATGTATTTGTCAGATCCTGAAAGGTCTAGCTTCAATACGTTGGTATTCGGATCTAACAGACTTGTCGTCTTCAAGACTGCTGGTTCATTTACTGTCAGGTCAAAACATTGCTCATAACCAGGTTGTGCCGCAATCGTAAAGCAAACAGTGTAAACACCTTTTGCTAATCCCGTTAGACTGTAAGAAGCCGCATTCTTAGCATCGAAGGTTTCCGTCTTCGTAAATCCACCTGCACCCGTTGTTTTCACGATATAGGCATAAGTCTTATCTACCACCGTTACTTTGTAAGAACCTGTGGCTGCGCCTACGCAACTAGCGGAAGTGGCAGCGATTTGGTAATTATTGGCCGCTAAATTAAAGATCTCACAACCGTTCACGTTTACAATTGCACCTGGTTTAGAGTTAGGACATTGATCTACATTATCTTTTAGACCATCACCATCCGTATCATTAAAGTCATTGTCTACTAAGTTAACCGTGTAAGTCTTGGTTAGATCAGCCTCCGCTTTAGAAATTGCAGAAATAGACACGATAATCGTTTCATTACCTTCCACTAAAGCATCATCGACTGCCGTTAATGTAAGTGTAGAAACCGTATCTCCTGCGGCTATTGTAATTCTCTCTGGATTAGAAGACGCACCTAATATCCAGTTGTAATCGGTCTGCATCTTAGAAGTTCCAGCAAATAATAAATCCACCGTCACATTCTCATAGCTTGGCTTATCTAGCGAAACTTTGAATGTCATCGTTTTACCCTCTTCCACCGAAGTTGTGCTAGTCGAAAGAGTAACCAGAGGAATGACAGGTGCCAAAACCCGGTAACCCACCTTCACTCGGAAACCTTCTGCTTGAAAGTTTCCAGCAGCCGTTTGCCCAATGGTTGATTTCAGTGTCTTATTCTCGCTGGTGGGCGTCTCCCCCACTGCGATCACCTGTTTTTTAATACTCTGGCCATAGCTGGCCCCGGGCAGTAAAATCAGCAGTAAGAATAGTTTAAATAGTATTCTCATATGCCTATTTTTTAGACTCCAATAACGTTTCAACTAAGGACTCTAACTTTCTAATTCGTTCTTTTAACTCGTCGATTTGCTTCTCTTTCTCGCCCACTTTTTTGTTCAAAATTTGGACAGACTTCAAGGCAATTCCATTTCCATCTAACGTAGAGATATGCTGGTTATCATCTTTCACCCCTAATTCAAACAGCGCTTTGAAATCCTCAGCAATCGGCCCTATGTGCACTTCATCTGTGCCCTTGTAGTTCCACTTTTTGATGTCTAATTTTTCTACTTTTAAGAGAAGCTCCTCTTCATTAATATCCTCAAAATTCTCCTTAAAATCGCGGCTAGAAGCATCGGTCCAGGTGCCGCCTTGTGATAAATAGGCTCCATTACCGTCACTAGAAGAACTTCCTACTTGTAACGCATGAGTAGTAGTGGTTCTACCAAACGCCCATTTATTCGTATAATTAGCAGCACCAAATACCATAGTATTACTTGTTGTTACAGTTGCATAGGTTCCGATTGCTGTAGAATAATCTACAGCAATACCACCATTATTACCACCTGCACTAAATCCAATTGCTGTATTAAAATTACCCCCTGGAATATTTTCTAAAGCAGAAGCTCCAACTGCAGTATTTGCATTTCCAGTTGCATAAGTTCTCATAGCAAATTGTCCTATAGCTAAATTTTGAGATCCAGTTGTAAATTGCTCCATAGTTCTAACACCCAAAGCAGTATTAGATGATGCAGTTTGACTAGCGGCTAATACTCCTCGACCTATGGCAATGTTCTCACTTCCAGTTGTATTTCCCCTTAAGTTAAATTGTCCCACAGCTAAGTTATATACCCCAGTAGTATTCGCAGCTAAAGCTTCATTACCGATAGCTACGTTTTGATCACCGGTTGTATTTTCCTTTAAAGCATAGAAGCCAAAGGCCGTGTTATCATTTCCTGTTGTATTTCTCAACATAGAATTCATACCTACAGTGGTATTTCTATCACCACTGGTATTTACACTTAATGCTTCATTTCCAATTGCGGTATTATACTTACCAATTGTATTGTTTAGCATTGCCGACATTCCTAGAGCTGTATTTCTATCACCGGTTGTTGTAGCTTTTAGTGCCCCCGTACCTATTGCGGTATTTGCAAATCCTGTGGTCACACTCATTAATGCTTGATTACCCACGGCAACTAAATTCCCTAAAGTGGTATTGGCATTTAATGATTTAAATCCAATTGCTACATTATTGCTACCAGTAGTATTTGCTGCTAACGCCTGATTACCCATAGCAACGTTTTCTAAACCGATTGTATTTGCGAACATTGCTCCATCTCCCACACTTATGTTGTTCGATCCAGTTGTATTATTTTTTAAAGATTCAATACCGATACCTATATTATAATAAGCTGTAGAATTTGAATAAAGTGCATTAGTTCCAAGGGCAATATTGTAGGCTCCAGTTGTATTCAAAATCATAGCATTTTGTCCGATAGCTACATTATCAGAACCTGTTGTATTTGCATGTAACGTATACCAGCCTAATGAATTATTGCTATTACCTGTTGTATTTGCTGCCATTGCACCAAAACCAATCGCATTGTTTTGAAATCCTGTGGTATTTGCATACAAAGATGCATAACCAACCGAAACATTATCAGAACCAGTAGTTGTAGATCTTAACGCATAGGAACCTACTGCTGTATTATAATTAGCAGTAGTTGACAAAAATAATGCATCGGTACCTAAAGCAGTATTATGAATACCTGAACTATTAGATTGCAAAGCATATTTACCAAATGCAGAATTACTACTTCCTGTCGTATTACCATCTAATGCCCATGCTCCAATGGCAGTATTATCACTTCCAGTTGTATTAATTAATAAAGATTGATACCCTACTGCTGTATTATTACTTCCACTGGTATTTAAATTAAGAGTTTGAAAACCGAGAGCAGAATTGTAAACGCCTGTATTATTTGCTGGAGTTGAACTTCCCTTTAGTGACTCATAACCTACTGCGGAATTACCGGTAGTTCTACCTGTAGATCTATTATCCGCATTTGACATCGCACTAAACCCAATGGCAACGGAACCACTATTTCCAACATTTTTTTGTAAAGCATCAATTCCAATAGCAACGTTTGATGAACCTGTTGTGTTTTCAAATAATGAAGTTTTCCCCAATGCAGTATTAGAAATACCTGTAGTATTTCGCAACATAGTGGACATACCTACAGCAGTATTAGACGTACCAGAAACGTTATTTCTAAGCACAGATTCTCCAATAGCTGTATTGTAAGCTCCAGTCGTATTTGCATTTAATGCTACATCACCGAGAGCTGTATTTCTATCTCCTATTGTATTATTTTGCAATGTTTGATTACCTACTGCAACATTTCCAAAACCTGTCGTATTAGACTTTAATGCTTGAGTTCCAACGGCCAACAATTGTCCTATCGAAGTATTATTTGCTAATGCCTCATATCCAATAGCAATATTACCTGATCCATTTGTATTTGCTCTCAAAGAAGCCTGACCAATTGAAACATTCCTCTCACCTGTAGTATTCGAATAATTTGATTCATAACCTATACTTGTATTTCCACTTCCTGTCGTATTTAAATATAATGACGCATAACCTAGCGCCGTATTATATGATGCGGATTGACTATAACGTAAAGATGTAATACCAATCGCCGTATTTCTAGTACCCGTTGTATTTGAATACATAGCACCAGCACCAATCGCCACATTTGAACTTGCAGTAGTGTTTGAATATAATGCTGAAGGCCCTATTGCCACATTTTCTAATCCTGTTGTGTTAGAGTATAGCGCTCTGCTACCGAATGCAGAGTTTTCATTTCCTGTCGTGTTATTGAAACTACTTAAATAACCAATACTCGCATTAAAACTTCCAATGGTATTATTCATTAATGAACCATCACCAAATGCCGAGTTAAATGATCCCGTTGTATTAAATAATAAACTATTAAAACCTACTGCAGTATTATTCTCCCCCGTAGTTGTGGTTGATAATGAATTATTACCCACAGCAACATTTCGACTACTTAAAGCTTTAGTTAACGAATTAAAACCTACCGCTGTATTTGCTTCACCAACTATATTGTTCATTAAAGCACTATTTCCTATTGCTGTGTTATAAGATCCGGTCGTATTACTCTTTAAAGCAGTATTTCCCAAAGCAGTGTTTGAACTTCCTGTTGTATTTGCAAGCAACGCCTGCTTCCCCACTGCCAAGTTATTATTAGTAGAAGTTAAGGTCGATGATCCCACACCCACCGTCAATCCATTCACCTTTAGATCATAAGGCCCTAAATCCGTTGCTTGACTAGCTCCCGAATATGGAACACCCGCTGTAACAGAAGTAGTTACCGTTCCATCTGCACGTAAATATTGAGCCGGGGTACCATTAGGAACTTTAAATCCAGCCGCAGTCACCGCACCACTCGTTTTCACATCAGTTACGGAGGAATTACCTAATTGAATTTGATTACTTCCTGTTACTTGTGCATTAAAACCGATAGCGGTAGAGTTTGAAATGGTTCCAGATGAGGTATTGGCCAGCGCTCCTAAATAGGTATTATTTGATCCAGTGGTATTTGCTTTACCTGCCTCCGCACCGAAAGCTGCTACATTATTACCCGTAGTATTTACTGTAAGAGCCTCCTCTCCGAACGCGGAATTCTGTGTACCTGTTGTATTCTGCATTAAACTTCCAGCACCAAAACTAGAATTATTTGTAGCTAAATTTTCTTTTAATGCAGCATATCCCATAGCAGTATTAAAATTTCCTGTCTGATTTGCCTGCATAACATTATGACCAAAACCAGCATTTCCTGTACCTGTCGTATTCTGTTCTAATGATTGATGTCCAAAGGCATTATTTTCAGAGGCGGTCGTATTTTTATTTAGCGCTAAATAACCTACCGCGTTATTTACACTACTTAAATTAGCCTCAAGTGCTCCTACTCCCACTGCCACATTACGGCTTCCGGTTACATTATTTTTCAACGCGGAGACCCCTACTGCTACGTTATTAGGGCCTGTGGTTGTAGAAAATAAACTTGCTTGACCCAGAGCAGTATTATTAGACCCTGCTGTATTAGATTGTAAAGCTTGATATCCTACGGCAGCATTATTAGAACCAGTCGTATTTTTCCAAAGGGCTCCATTTCCAAAACCCGCATTATAACTTCCTGTCGTATTATCTCTTAGAGATTCACTACCAAAGGAACTATTCGCTCTACCAGTGGTTGTTTTCTCTTGGGAAACATAACCAAAAGCATTGTTATTTTCTCCAGTAGTATTGAGCCCAAGAGCTCCATTTCCAACTGCCACATTTTGATAACCCGTTGTATTCACCTTTAAAGCCTCACCCCCTATAGCGGTATTATTTGCTCCAGTTGTATTAGCAGATAAAGCTGAAACACCCACGACTGTATTGCCATATCCAGTATCATTACTTCCACTCATTGAATTGTCTCCTACGGCCGTATTTCGAGTATTCGCTACAACCCCATTTTCTGAATAGAGCGCGTAAGGTACCGCCTGCAATTGTGTTGTGCCTAAAGATTTGAAACCTTCACCTATGTCAACTTTGGTAGATAAAAACATTGGATAGGTCTTCCAATTGATGGAAGCTAAATTTGTTCCAGTCAAAACTGTCGTGGAAGCACCCACTACCACATTAATTTCTCCTGTTTCTGAAGTCGTCACCGTATGCTCCTCCTCATAAATGGCCGTAGCAGTAGCTGAAGTAGGAATAATACCAAACCTTAATTTAACCGACTTAGAGACGATCGGCTTCCCTACATTATCGACGATGAGGGCTTGGTAGGTGAAGCCCTTGTTTTGGGCGTTTAATGCATATGAGCCTGCTAAAATAAAAATTATGGCTAATAATTTTTTCATTTTTTTACTGTTTATGACCTATGAATTTTTCTAATACTATTTATAATATTTACTAGACAATAAAAGTATTAAATTAAATAAAAAAAATTATCACTATTTATTTAACGGTCAACTACTTAGCTACTCATTCTCTTCTAATCCTGCGAACAAATGAAGACCAAAACCGAATACTAAATAAATAAATTCAGCCAGCGCCATTTGGGTATAAAAGCCATCCAAATCGGAATTGCCAAAAAATTGGAAATCTGCCATGGCTAATCCAATACAAACTAAAAAATTGATGGACACTAAAATTTTAACCATCAAACTTGTGCCGCCTATTTTGAATGCCTTTAAATAACCTTCTGTTGCGTAGAAGAAGAATGGAATGATTAATAATGCTTTGAAATTTTTCATCGTTTTTTCGTTTTAGTTTACCCAAAATTGCGGTAGTAGTCCGCCAAAAGTTGGCGATCTATAAGAAATCTTGTATATTTCGAAATGAATACGACAGATCGCTTAAAAGAATTAAATAACCTATTTCTTCGGAAGACCTTTCCGCTGCGAGCGTCCACAGTGGGCGCGTATTTCAAGGAACACTTTGACCAGCTATCTTATAGCGAACGTAGTTTTAGTCGCGATATCAAGGCATTGAAAGAGAAATTAGCGGAACGATATCCCAGCCTAGAGGATGTGGAAGGGGATTTAATCCGCTATTCGAAGTCTGAAAATCGGTTTTACTATATCCGGGATGATATCAGTGCCTTCCCTTCCTTTTCAGAACAGGAATTAGACCAAATCGCCTCCATCATCGATTTCAATAAGCACTTGTTTACCGGTGGGAATGGAAATGGAATTGTGAATAAGTTGCGGGCGATCTCTTTGGAAAACAACCTCATAAAACACGAAGAACTAGCAAACTGGCCGGCGATCGAACTGATTAATGAGGGCGATCGATCCGGATCAGAACATGTGAAATTCCTAGTAGACGCCATCTCAGGCAAACAGTTAATTGAAATTTCCCACACAGGTTTAGCGACCACTTCAAAAGCCAAAACGCTTACTTGCCTACCCTTGCTAATCAAAGAATACAATAATGGCTGGTATACGGGCTGGTATTTATTATTCCAAGAGATTTCTGCGGGGGAGACAAAGATTTCCCTAGATAAACTTAGGCTGTTCGCATTAGATCGAATAGATTATCTTCGCTTAAGCACAGCACCCTTTAAAGCCCGCATTCATCCCTCCTTTCAACCCAGTGATTATTTCAAACATAGCCTAGGGTTATTTCGAGGGGCTCGGGAAGCCGAAAAAATCATCTTTCGAGTTCAGGACGATTCATGGATCAAAGAATACTTGCCTAGATACCCCATACATCCTTCACAAATTCAAATTGATGAACAATTATTCGAACTTACACTTGAAATAAATCAAGATGTAGAAAATTTTCTATTTCGGTATGCTACTGAATTACAGGTGATTGAACCAACTCATTTAAAAGAACAACTGCAAAAAAATCTGCAAAAAGCCCTTCAGCTTTATCAGTAAACTGATAATCTGAAAGGGTAGTGTTTGATAACCGAGAAATAGATCTACCTTCGCTTATTACAAAATCTATTAGTGGTTTGGTGTGCATCAAGATGAAAGAACTTTTCTTTCATCTTTTTTTTTAACTTAGGTTTTCTAAACCTATAAAAAATGCAAAGACGCGATTTTATCCAGAGCTCCCTGTTAGCAGGTGGCCTCAGCGGAATTCCTTCATCGCAAGCTATTCCTGCTAAACCTAGTTTACAACCTTCCATTAAATTAAGTGTATCTAGTTATTCCTATTGGCATTTTAAAGGAGATAAATTCCCCATAGAAAAAGTAATTGATGAGGCCGCGGCCCTCGGATTAGAGGGAATTGACGTGTTACATCGCCAAATGGAAAGTGAGGACAACGCTTACCTCCAAAAACTTAAAAAGCATGCCTTCGTAAACGGCATCGCGATGACTTGCCTCTCGATTCATCAAGGTTTTGTCACACCTGATAAAGAGGAACTAAAAAAACACGTGGATCACACGAATCATTGCATTGAACTTGCCTATAAGATGGGTATTCCCTGCCTCCGTTTGAATACGGGGAGATGGAATACGATTAAATCCTTTGACGACTTAATGAAAAATAGGGGAATCGAACCTATTCTTCCTGGCTACACCGAAGATGATGGATACAAATGGTGTGTAGATGGAATTCAACAATGCCTGAAAAAAGCAGAGGAATGCGGTGTTTTATTAGCCTTAGAAAACCACTGGGGCTTAGGTTCAACACCAGAAGGGATGATTCGAATTCAAGATACGGTGAATTCTCCTTGGTTAGGTCTATTAATGGATACGGGGAATTTCTTAGAAGATCCGTATGATAAATTAAAGATGATCGCCCCGAGAGCTAGCTTCGTACAGGCAAAAACCTATTATGGAGGCGGTGAGTGGTATTCTTTAGAATTAGACTATGACCGGATCGTTAAAATTTTAAAAGACGTGAACTACCACGGTTATATTTCCATCGAATTTGAAGGTAAAGAAGACCCAAAATCGGGTGTTCGTAAAAGTGTGGAATTATTAAGAAAAGCATTAGCTAAGTAGATTCACCTAGTTTTTGACTTTAAAAGAAAAACCTATTTATTCATATGATCAATCAACATAATTCACGCCGGGACTTCCTTAAGAATGCTGGCTTATTAGGAGCTGCTGCAGCTTTCCCGAACATACTATCTAAATTACCAGGCGAAAAAGTTAATCTAGCTTGTATCGGTATCGGTAACCAAGGTGGTTCAGATGTCATGTCCTTGTATAACACAGGACTAGCTAATATTGTCGCTCTTTGTGACGTGGATATGGGTGCTCCGCAAACCTTAAAGGTTTTAGAGAAATTCCCAGATGTACCTCGATTCCAAGATTTTCGTCAGATGTTTGATAAAATGGGATCGAAAATTGAGGCCGTTATGGTAGGTGTGCCTGATCACTCTCACTTCCCTATCACGATGATGGCATTGGGTTTAGGCAAACACGTGTTTGTGGAAAAACCGATGGCGCGTACCTTTAATGAAGTCGAATTAATGATGGCCGCGGCGCGCAAGCACCCGAACTTAGTCACCCAAATGGGTAACCAAGGCCACTCAGAAGGCAATTACTTCCAATTCAAAGCGTGGAAGGAAGCAGGACTTATTAAGGATGTTACATCCATGACAGCACACATGAATTCACCGCGTCGTTGGCATAGCTGGGATCCGAAAATCACGAAATTCCCGGCAGCAGAATCGATTCCTTCGACGTTAGATTGGGATATTTGGCAAGGGGTAGTTCAGCCACATGAGTATCAAAAAGATTTTGTCAACGGTCAATGGCGTTGCTGGTTTGACTATGGTTTAGGTGCGCTAGGCGACTGGGGAGCCCATATCATGGATACGGCTCACGAGTTTTTGGACTTAGGATTACCTACTGAGATCAATATGTTAAGGGCAGATGGACATAATAATTTCTTCTACCCAATGTCCTCTACGATTCAATTCAAATTCCCAGAGCGTAAGAACATGCCTGCCATGGATATCACCTGGTATGACGGGGTAAATAACATTCCACCGGTTCCAGCAAATTATGGTACGAATGAATTAGACCCGAACATTCCACCGGCTAGCAATGGAAAAATTCAACCGGCAAAATTAAATCCGGGTAAAATTATCTATACAAAGGACCATATTTTCAAAGGTGGCTCGCACGGAAGTACATTGTCCATCATAGGCGATGCAGCGAAAGATCTAAAATTACCCGAAGTACCTAAAAGTCCTTCGAACCATTATGCGAACTTCTTGAAAGCATGTATGGGTCAAGAGAAGACGCGTTCTCCATTCGAAATCGCAGGTCCATTAAGCCAAGTATTCTCTCTAGGTGTTATGGCACAAAAATTAAATACAAAATTATTGTTCGATCGCAAGACGAAAAAAATCACGAATAACGCGTTAGCTAATTCGTTATTAGTAGGTGCGCCTCCAAGAAAAGGTTGGGAGCAATACTATAAAATCTAGAATTTCGACACCTAAGGCTGGGATGAATAAACGTCCAGCCTTAGCTGTCTCTAACTACATTTTTGCCTATCTTGTGACTGATTAAATTCATATTTTGGCCATATTAGCTCCGCTGTTCGGAATTTTCACCTCCTTCATACTCTTATACTATTTAAGTTCGTTAAATAGATCCAATACCTTTTTAGCCTTATTTTTCTTGTGTTGCAATGCGATATTACTGGTTTATTTTGGCTTGCATCATAGCAAAACTGAATTCTGGGAAGGCATTTGTTTTGTTCATTTTTTGCCCCTCTCCTTTTTATTAGGACCCGCTTTGTTTTTTTATGTCAGAAACACCGTCTCTGAAGATAAGCAGCTTCATCGATCTGATTTTCTGCATCTGATTCCGGCTATTTTTACTTTTTTTGCGACTTTGCCCTTTACGACTTTACCTTTAGACACGAAAACAGCAATCGCACATGAGATCGTAAATATTACGAGAAAATATGTGGTCAATTTTCAATGGGTCACTTTTCAACAAATATTAATCGGTCGATCAGCCCATTTGCTTCTATACTGCATCGCCTCTATAGTCTATTTCATGGGAAATAAGAAGCATCTGCTTAGCAAATACGGGACTTTACCCTCTAATCACCGACTGATTCAGAAATGGATATTCACCTTAGTTTTTCTGCAATTAGTTATTGCCTCCTACACATTGATTCATTTTTTTACCTTGTATGCGAAAACCTATTCCATTTTAGGGATTCCATCGGATCATATCTTTACGGATGCAACTTATAGCGCAATTTGTGGAGGATGTTTTTGTATCCAAAACTTCATCCTCTTTTTATTTCCCAAAGTACTTTACGGTAACGTCTCGTATGAGATAGAACTAGCCCCTGAATCTATTCTACAGCAATTAAAATCAAGCTTAGCTAAAAAAACATACGACTACCGAAATTTTGATAAGGATTTAGAAAACTACCTAGCTAGAAACCCCTTTATTCAAAAGGACTTCTCCTTATCCCAAATGTCCTTTGACCTAAAAATGCCGGAGCGATTCCTATCTAATTACTTCAATAAGGAACTAAACAAAACTTTTGTGGAATGGAAAAATGACCTTCGGATTGAATATGCGTGTCAACTTATTGAAGAAGGGAATGCAAAGAAAATTACCATCGAAGCCATTTCAACCGATGCCGGTTTTGTTTCTAGATCAAAATTCATAGATGCCTTTAAGGCGAGAAAAGGAGTAACACCCTCCGTCTACATCAAAGAAAAGGCGGAGGAATAAAGACGAATTTTTTCTATCTTGTCACTGATTAAAATGACGCTTTGGCAATACTTGCACCACTATTCGGCCTATTTACTTCCTTTATACTTTTGTACTATTTAAGTTCATTAAATAGATCCAATACTTTTTTAGCCTTGTTTTTCTTGTGTTGCAATGCAGTTTTGATGGTCTATTTTGGATTGCATTACAGCAAAATTGAGTTCTGGGAAGGCATTTGTTTCGTGCATTTTTTGCCCCTCTCTTTCCTATTAGGCCCAGCCTTATTCTTTTATGTCAAACATACGGTTTCCGAAGACAAACGACTCCATGGCTATGATTTGATTCACCTTTTACCTGCGGTAATTACGTTTTTTGCGACTTTGCCTTTCACCACTTTGCCTTTAGCAACTAAAACAGCAATGGCACATGAGATTGTGAATTTCACTGAGGATTATAATCTGAATTTTCAATGGGTGAGCTTTGAGCAAATTTTATATGGACGCTCCATCCATTTAATTAGCTATTGCTTTGCATCGCTCATCTACTTCAGTTGGAATAAACGCCATTTAATGAAGAAATACGGTGCTTTACCATCGAATCACCGCCTGATTCAGAAATGGATATTCTCTTTAGTCTTTTTACAATTAGTGATAGCCGGAAATAGTTTAGGGCACATGATTACACTTTATTCACACAACTATGCCATTTTAGGCATCCCGTCAAACATTATATTTAGTGAGGCTCGTTTCTTCACGATTTGTGGAGGAGGATTTTTTGTCCAAAACTTCATCTTGTTTTTGTTTCCCAAAATCCTCTACGGCAATGTCTCCTATAAAGTAGAACTGGCCCCTGCCTCGATTTTGCAAGAGATCAAATCTAGTTTGCCTAAAAAAGAACCTGCATCGCGAGAATTCGATCAAGATTTACAAAACTATCTGAACACACATCCTTTCGTAAAGAAAGATTTTTCTTTGTCCCAAATGTCCTTTGACCTAAAAATTCCGGAAAGATTCTTGTCTGGTTATTTTAACAAGGAATTAAATAAGACTTTTGGCGAATGGAAAAATGACTTACGCATTGCGTATGCTTGTCAATTAATAGAAGAAGGAAACGCAAAGAAAATTACTATCGAAGCCATTTCCACAGACGCAGGCTTTGTTTCTCGCTCAAAGTTCATCGATGCCTTTAAAGCTAGGAAAGGAGTAACTCCGTCTGCCTATATTAAAGAAAAGGCAGAGGCCTGAGCCTCTACCCTCTTTTTATTTATTGAACTGCTGGCAGAAGGCCTAATTGCTGCATAAATACCATGTTGTCCATGAAATCTTGCTCTTCGGCAATCTTTCCATCTTTCATTTTGGCAATCGTACATCCAATCACATCTACTTTCTTACCCGTCGCAGGGATGCCAAAGAAATTACCTGTGTGCTTTCCCTTGAACTGCCAGTACTTCACTAATTTATCCCCATCTGCAAAAATTGCTTTTACGATAAATTGACGCTCGGAAAAACCCGTTACATAATTCATCTACACCGCTTACACATTTTTACACCGAACGAATCTGTTCCGTTTTGCGCAAATGGGAACAAATTTGAGGTTTCAATTCTTATTGATATTTCAAAATACTCCGTACTTGCTTTCCTAATCAAAAAATTAATTCCATGAAAAAATTTGTTCTAGTAGGTGCCATCATGGCATCCGTTTTCAGTGCATCAGCACAGCAAACAGCCGGTAAAATGTTCTCTGGCAAAGATGCAGGAAAAGGTTTCCAATTGGGTTCAGAGAAAAATAGCCAAATTCTTTTGGACTTCGTGAAAGCCTACAACGCTCAAGATGAAGAAAAACAACTTTCATTCTATACGCCTGAATTAGCAAAGAAGAGAGCTGAAATGACTAAAAAATCAATCGCCTACATCAAAAAGGTGAACGATGAGCCGATTGCTATTTTACCTATCAAGGTGGCTGGCTCTACAGATGAAATCGTTATGCTACAATCAATTGAGTACCGCGAAGCTAAAAATGGTTCAAAGGAGACCTTGAATTTATTTGAATTATTTAAAATTAATAAAGAAGGTAAAATTTCCGCATTTGAGCAATATGGTTCTATTCCTAAAACGAACGAATACGGTCAAACATCGGGCGGCAAATATTTCACCAAAAATCCTAAGAACGAATGGAATGGTCGTGCATTCCAATTCTCTAATCGTGGTGAAGTGGAAATGATTGAAAAGTTCAACAAGGCTTACAACGCCTTTGATATTCCTACTACGATGGAATTCTTTGCTGACACAGTAAAAATTACAGACTTTGATGGCAATAAGATTACTCTATTAAAGAAAGATATTCCTGCCATCTTCACTGATTATAAGTCTATGGATTGGAAAATTGATGCAATCCTTCCATTCAAAATAGCCTATACGGATCCATCTTCTGCTATCATGGTTATTTCAACGGAGAAGCGTGTTATGAAAGACGGTAGCGTTTGGGATAAATCATTAGTTGAGTATTTCTACTTCAACAATGAGGGTAAAATCTCGGGTATGGATCAGTATTATCGTCCGAATAAATAAAAATATATTCGAATAGGTTGAGGGCCGAAGGACGTTGTTCTTCGGCCTTTTATATTAATCTCCGCTTCCTAAACTCCGAAGGCGACTCTCCCGTAAATTTCTTGAAGATCCGGTTGAAATAAGACAGACTTTCAAAACCACATTCGAAACAGGTTTCTGTTACATTCTTATCTTGAATAAGCAGCTTTTTTGCAAACTGAACGCGGTATTGATTCACAAAATCGGTATAAGTTAGTTTTGTGGCTTTCTTGAAATAGCGACAAAAAGCAGGCAAGGTGAGGTTTACTTCATCCGCGATTTGCTGGGTATCGATGGGTTTTTGGAAATTCATCTCCACAAATTGGTGGATACGGTGCATCCTTTCTTGCTGTTTGAGGATGGTTTGGCTAGAGATGGGTCGAACATTCAGGGCCTCAAATTCATCAGATACTGCCAAAAACTGAAAGAGGCTCATCAACTCCATAAACTGATGAAAACGATCCATCTGCTGCAAGTTCTTCAAGCGCGCACCCGCCATTCGTTTCGTTTCACCTGTAAATGCTATGCCAGTTTTTGCCCTCTCCATTAAATCAACCACTTTTTGAAGTTCAGGAATTCGCGTTAAACCCACCTCAAAATAGGTCTCCGGAAATTGAATCACCACCGTCTCCACGGTGGCTTTGACCCCATAATCAAAATTCAGGTGTGGAATGTAGGAGCCGATTAAGGCTAAATCACATCCTTCATAGGTGGAAATGTGCTCACCGATATGCCTAATACCTTTTTCTGCTTCCACATATACTAATTCGATTTCCGGATGGAAATGCCAGTAGAATACTTCGTTCAATTTAGGGGTCAAAAGGAACCTAAAGGAACTGTCTACATCGGGCAAGATTTGCTCTAAATTCAATTTCATTACCCTAAAATAGCTGATTATGTTTTATAAATATCAATACAGTACAAATTTTAGTCAATGTAGCAGAAAAACAGGGTTCATAAACCTACTACCTTTGGTCTATATTTTAAAAACCTATGAAAACAGACATCCCTAACAACGGCCACTACGATATTCCGGGCAATCCATCCACTGCAAAAAGTAGTGCACTAAAATTAAACGATCGTTTGAACGGTGAACCTCTTCGTGTTTTGAGTGAGGAAGACTGGGCGTTTTGGAAGCACAATGGATATGTCATTATTAAGCAAGCGGTGTCGCGCGAACAAGCTTTAAAGACGGCTGCTTTCTTATATGAATTTGAGGAAAAAGATCCGAATGACCCATCGACTTGGTACACGGCTCCGCGAGCGGAAATGAAGATGAAAGAGTTGGCAAACACCGGAATGGTGGAATGCTATAATAGCCAATTGCAGTGGGATAACCGCTCAAGTCAACGGGTTTACGACGCCTTCGTAGATATTTGGGGGACCGAAAAATTATGGGTCACGATTGATCGTGCAAACTTGAATTTTCCTATTCGACCAGGTCATGAGTACAAAGCGTTCATCCACTGGGATTATGATCCGGAAACAAAACCGGTCAATGTACAAGGGGTTTTAGCGTTAGCCGACCAATTAGATGAGAACATGGGTGGCTTCCAATGCATCCCAGAATTATTCAGAAATTATGATACTTGGAAATTAACGCAGCCAGAAGATCGAAATCGATTCCTTCCGGACACATCAGATTTCACACCTACCAAAGTCACACTGGAGGCTGGCGATCTGTTAATATTTAACAGTCTTCAGCCTCATGGTATTCGAGCAAATAATAGCAATCAAGTTCGTTGTGCACAATATATTTCGATGATGCCGGCAGAGGAAGATAATGCGGAGCTGCGCGAATGGAGAGTTAATTCTTGGCGCGATCGCATCGCTCCTGAGGGCTACGCTTTCCCTGGTGATCCACGCAAATGGGAACAAACAAAATACAAGACAGCCGAACTAAATGAGCTAGGCAAAAAAATTCTAGGATTAGATCGCTGGTAAAACGAGTCTATTTTCTGTACTTTAGAGCATGAAAAAACTGCTCCTACTTTTCGTCCTTATCAGTTTAAGCGCCACTGCACAAACAGCTGATAAATTCAAAACCATGAAAGCCCATACCGGGTATTTCAACTTCTACTACGATGAGTCGAATGACAAAATCTATTTAGAGGTCAAAAAGCTAAATGAGGAATTCATGTATGTATATTCCTTAGCTCAGGGAGTTGGGAACAACGATTTAGGCCTAGACCGGGGTCAATTAGGTAATGAGCAAGTAGTCTATTTCGAAAAACAAGGCAATAAAATTTTCTTAGTTCAACCAAACACCCAATACCGAGCGAACACGAGCAATCCTTTGGAAAAATTATCGGTTCAGCAAGCCTTTGCAAAATCTGTTTTGTATGGGTTCAAAATTGAAAGCGTTACCGATGGTACCTATATTATCGACATCACCGATTTCTTGATGCAAGATGCTCACGGTGTTTTAAAGCGTTTAACTCAGGCAAAACAGGGCTCGTATAGTTTAGATAAGTCCAAAAGCTCCCTGGCATTAGATCGCACAAAATCTTTCCCAAAAAACACCGAATTCGAAGCACGCTTGACTTTCGCAGGCAATGGCACCGGGGCAGAAATCCGTTCTGTGGCACCTAACGCGGATTTTGTGAGCGTGGTAGAACATCATTCTTTCATCGAATTACCCGACAATAAATACCAACCTCGGGTTTTTGACCCCCGTTCGGGAGCGAATGCGATCTCCTTTCAAGATTATTCTTCCCCAGTGAATGAAGTCGTTTTAAAGCAATGGATTACGCGTCATCGTTTGGAGAAAAAAGATCCTAAAGCGGCGGTAAGTGAGGCGGTAAAACCCATCATTTATTACCTAGATAATGGTACGCCGGAACCGGTTCGCTCTGCCTTGATGGAGGGTGGTCGCTGGTGGAATCAGGCCTTCGAGTCGATCGGATACAAGGATGCTTTTCAGATTAAATTATTGCCAGAAGACGCTGATCCGATGGATGTTCGGTACCACGTGATTCAGTGGATACACCGTTCTACACGGGGCTGGAGCTACGGTTCGAGCATCACCGATCCTCGTACTGGAGAAATTATGAAGGGGCATGTAAGTTTAGGAAGTTTACGGATTCGCCAAGATTTCATGATTGCGCAGGCGTTAATGAATGCCCCATTTGCGGTTGATGGCTCTGCGAACGGACCTATGATGGAGATGTCTTTGGCACGCATTAGACAACTCGCAGCGCACGAAATAGGCCATACACTTGGTTTCGCCCACAATTATGCAGCAAGTGCGCGAGAAAATACCAGCGTGATGGATTATCCACATCCACAAATTGACTTCAAAGGAGATCAGATGGATTTCAGCCATGCCTACGACACGAAAATAGGCGACTGGGATAAGGTTTCTGTGGATTATGCCTATGGCGATCACAAAACTACTGCTGAATTAAATCAGGTAATTGATAATGCCTATGCCAAAGGCCTCCGCTTCATCACTGACTCCGATGCACGCAACCCGGGTGGGGCGCATATCTATGCACACCTTTGGGACAATGGAAAAACGATCGTAGATGAACTAGACCACATTTTAGCGGTACGCCAAAAAGCCATCGCTAACTTCTCCGTCAAAAACATTCGTCCAAACGAGACCTATTCCCACTTAGAAGACGTCTTCGTACCCCTTTATTTCTTGCACCGGTATCAAACCGAAGCAACTACTAAGATTATCGGAGGTTTTGAATACAACTATGCCGTTAGAGGTGGCAAAGAACTTGTGTTAGAAAATGCATCAGTGGCCTTGCAGCAAAAGGCCTTGAAATCCGTGGCTGCTACGTTAGATGCCCGTACTCTTGCCATTCCGAAAGACAAACTGGCCCTATTCCCACCTCGCGCCTTCAATAATGACCGGACACGGGAATCGTTTAAGGGAAAAACAGGGATAACCTTCGATCCTTTTGGGGCAGTGGAATCCGCTGCTGATTTTACCTTAGATTTCTTGTTGCATCCAGATCGTCTTTCTCGATTAGCAGGAAATAAAGCCGTGAACGCACAGCAATTAGGCGTTTCAGAGACCTTGAATACCTTGTTGCAGGCCACACTTTATACGTCACATTCAGATCCTTATTTACAAGCGACTCAAGAAACGATTAATTTTAAAGTAGTCTCTTCTTTACTCAATGTATTGAATGCGCCTTCGATATCGCCTTTAGCAGCGGCTGACATTTCCACTTCCGTGAAAGGTATTAGAGATGTTTACAGCAAGAAAACGGGTTCCTTTGCGAGCTACCTAGTTCAAACAATCGATCAGTTCAAGGCTAACCCAGCAGACTGGAAACCAATGCAAACGCCGGCGATTCCGGATGGGGCGCCTATTGGGATGGATTGTTATGAGTAAACTTGTTCCTTTTAGCGTAATTATAGCATAAGCAGTAAAATTCTTACCTAGAAAAAATAGATATGACAAAAGTGTGCGTAATCGGTGCTGGCCCATCTGGCATCACAGCCCTAAAAAACCTGTTAGACCAAGGACTTGACGTAATTTGCTACGAATACAATAATCAAGTAGGCGGAAACTGGGTCTATAATGAGAAGACAGGGCACTCCAGTGTGTTCGAGACTACGCACATTATTAGTTCCAAAACCCTTTCGCAATACGAGGACTTTTCCTTCGACGATTTCGAGAAAGGGATGCCGGATTATCCTTCACACGATCAATTAAGACGCTATTTTCAAGGATATGCCGCTCATTTTAATCTCTATGAGCACATTCAATTCGAAACTTTAGTTAAATCCTGTGAGTTAGATCAAAACCAGAATTGGGTCATTGTTTCTGAGCAGAATGGCGTCGAAAAAACAGAACTATTTACCCATTTAGTCGTTTGCAATGGCCACCATTGGTTGCCTAGAATGCCGCACTACCCAGGCGAATTTACCGGTCGTTTGATGCACTCGCATGAGTTCAAAAAAGCGGAACCTTTTAGAGACCAACGCATTCTAGTCATAGGAGGCGGAAATTCAGCTTGCGATGTGGCGGTAGAAACAAGCCGTGTGAGCAAGAAGACGAGTATTAGCTGGAGAAGAGGGTATCGGATAGTACCTAAGTTTTTGTTTGGGAAACCCAGTGATGTGGTGGCATCCAGATTAACGTTTTTGCCTACGAAATTGAAATTTTTCTTCTCAGAATTATCCGTGAAGATATTTTCCGGGTCGAATAAAAACTACGGTCTTCAAGAACCAGAACATGCAATTACTGGAACCCATCCCACCATCAATGAAGAATTATTGTATAAAGTAAGGCATGGTAAAGTTTTTCCTAAGGTAGACATTGATCGCTTTGAGGGCAAAAATGTCCACTTCAAAGATGGCTCTGTAGAAGAATTTGACACGATTATCGCCTGCACCGGCTATATTCTTGAACATCCATTTTTCCGCAAAGACTTCTTGAATTACAGCGAAGGCGACGTTCCCTTGTATCTTAAAATGCTGCACGAGAAATATGAGAATTTGTTTTTCATAGGCATGTTCCAACCATTAGGTTGTATCTGGCCAGGTGCGGAATTGCAGAGTAAAATAGCGGCGAGAGCGATTAAGGGACTTTGGCAAAGACCAAAAAACATCGCAGAATTATGCCAAAGAGAGGTCACCCACCCTCACCTGAATCAAATCAAAACACCAAGACACACGATAACGGTAGACTTCCATTTATTCATCAAGCAATTGAAGAAACACCTACCATCGAACTACGTCAGTAAAACTCCCGCCTAATGAAAGACACAATAGTGTTCGTTCATGGCATGTGTCACGGTAGCTGGTGCTGGGAGGAGCAATTTATCCCCTATTTCGAGCAATTGGGTTATCATTGCATTGCGTTCAATCTTCCAGGACACGAGATACAAGGAAGAACCCGGCGCATTTCTTACTCGCTTAACGATTATGTTCAGGCATTACACCAAGTGGTGTTAAATCTCGAGGCTCCACCCATCATCATCGGACATTCCATGGGTGGGATGATTGTGCAAGAATTCCTAAAAATAGGATCCTGCAAAAAAGCGGTTCTCATGTCCTCCGTTCCTCCAGCAGGGGTGCTGATGGCAAGCCTCCGCGTTTTGACAAAATTTTCAGGAGCTATCCCCTATTTATTCCAAATGAACCTTTTGGGCGTATTCCAAAAATACCCCCAATTAATGTTTAATGACCCAGCCCTCTGCGCAAAGTATGCCCCTAGAATGTGCGCGGAATCATTTTATGCTTACCTCGGATTACTACTTCCCGTATCGCATCAAACCTCCGTACCCATTTTAGTCGTGGGCGGATCAAAAGATGGACTTATCACTGTTCACGAATTCGAGAGCACCGCAAAACATTACCGAGCACGACTGGAAATCATCGAAGGGGGGTCACATGACCTAATGCTCGACAATGATTTTGAGAAATCAGCTAACGTAATTCAGGAGTGGATTTAATCGGCTTTTAGCATAGGGAACAATCTTCTTAGGTCGGCTTCAGTAGGCTGCGAACCATATTCGCAAATTTCAAAGGCCTCCGCATAGAGAGCTTTCGAAGCACGAGCTGATCCATACCATTTTTCCAGACTTTTTTGAACGTCTGCATTAGGTTTCGAAAACCGCTTTTGTAAAAGGTAAGCTTTGTGTTTCGAGGGGTCATTGGGAACCTCCTCTTCATAATTACCCACCCAAGGAAGCCACTCATAAAACTGCGATTGATGCGCATCTAGGCCAGCTATTTTCTTTTCGATCACAGGTGTAATGTCCACGGCTATGTCAGGCTGAAAGGGATTAGGCTTTTTGAAATTATCCTGAAAATATAAGAAAACTGGATTTTTTCGTAGAGGTTCTGTATCAGGAGCGACATTAGGAACGCCCACCATAAAGGCTGCATCCTGTACCAAAACACCCGTATAGCGGTGATCAGGATGGTAATCATTCGACCGGGGAGCAATAACTACATCCGCCTTCCACTCCCTGATTTTACGAATAATTTGTAATCTTATTTCCAAAGTAGGTAACAATTCCCCATCGTGATTATCCAATACATCATAGGAAACCCCTAATCGCTTTGCTACCTCTTTCGTCTCTGCAATCCGACGTTTTGCTAACATTCCTCCGCCCTGAGACTGATGCCCTGCATCCCCATTCGTGACAGACAAAAACTTCACTTGATGACCCATTTCTACAAAAAGAGCAGCGGTTCCACCCCCTTTGATATCGCAATCATCTGGATGCGCTCCGATAAATATAATCCGCAAGGGCTTGGTTTGTGCCTGAATTCCATAGCTGCAGATTAAGCAGATAGCTACAAGTAAGTTTTTCATTTTCAATAGGTTTAGTGCTCAATGTTAGACAATTAAGAAGAAATAATAAAGAGATACCGTTAAATAATTTGTTCTCGGAAAATATTTTATAGATTTTTAAATTTGAGATATATCAGACTATTTCAGCAATATGAAATCATTTATACACCTCCTATTTTTTGCACTTTTTTTTAGTCCACTTACAGGCTATGGACAATATGCATCCGTCGACTTTGATTCTACCTATAAAATCACATTTTCAGCCAATAAACTTCAAGTAAATGGACAAAATCCATCCAATATTACCTTGCATAATCAAAGTAAAATTGTTTTAGACATTTCTAACAGTGGACTGGCGGGATTAGACCTTTTTATATCTACAACACCAGATTATCCATTTTCTTATACCTTTCCTCAGATGACTAAAGCAGTCGTGAAATCAGGTACTGATGGAACTACGGGTGCTAAAATCACCATTGATATCTTAGCTGCAAAAGAAGCTACAGGGAATGAGTTTCACCCTATATTTTACTTATGTTCGAAACAAAAAGTAGGGGCCTTTAACAAACTTTATGTCTTTAATAAACCAACAAATCAAGACTATATTTTCACTAACAATACCACCTACATAAAACAAATTTTACCAAAAACCATTGTTTCAAATTACTCTAATCAAATAGGAAATTTTAATTATAATATAGGTCCAGTTTTCAGTTACAGTCCTTTTTTAATTATTGATGATTTGAATAATGATAAAGTAGATGATTTTATTCTAAACACTAACAATGCGTTTTTTCAAGGTAAATTTTTTAATACCGGTGGAATGGCGGTCCCTCTTTATAAATACCTAACGAAAAATAACGACAATACCTTTAGCATAAAAAATGACAATGAGGATATGTCGTTCCCAGACAGTAAGCCTAAAGCATTATTTCACAATGTTAACAGAGCATCTATTATTGATTTAAATAATGATGGTAAGAAGGAGATTATCGGTTGGGGCGAAGGATACCATCAATCTCCGGACCCACTTCTTCCTGAATTTGCAAAGTTAACTGGCTTAAAAGAAAATATAGATTTTAAGGGTGATGAGAATACGTCCTATAATAAATTGATGTATCAAAAGAAATTGACTTTCTATGAGAATGTAAATGGAAAATTAGTTGATAAACGGAATTTAGTTCCAGATGGGATACCCTTATCAGCCTCTCTATTTGGAAGTGCAGGTGATTTAGAAAAAGATGGAGACAATGATATTATTGTTATATCTGATGGCGTTTGGACTCTGGTAAATAATAATTACCAATTCACGCTAAAAAAGATTTTAAATTCGGACAATGGTGATTTCATGAAGGAAGGATTTTTTCGTCGAATTTCGACTACAATTCCTTATTTAATCGACATCAATCAGGATGGTTATGGAGACTTAATCTTTAGTCTTGAAAAAATGACTGGAGATCCAAAACCGAATAGAATTGTCTATGCATTAAATAATAAAAATCAAGGGTTCGATTTTGAAGCTTTGAAAGACTTTATACCATATAACGATAGCCCATCTAAAGACAACTACTTGAACTACGTTTTGAGCGATGTTTATGCAGATGATATTAACAATAATGGGACACAGGAAGTGGTTTTTTGCTTTGCTAAAGAATTCTCTAGTGTTGCGATGGAAACACCTTATCCATCTCAACAATTTTACCGCATTGTCGAAATTGAAAAATCTGGAACTATAAAAGATTTAACATCTAGCTATTTTGAGGGCAACTCTTCTAATATTAAGGTCTCCTCTAAAAATGGAGGTAATTTCTTTCTCAAGAATATCGACAAAGATCCGGAATTAGAAATCATCCCCTATTTTAATACCTATGATCCCGCTTATTATTCCTTTTTCCCAAAAGAGGGTTGGTATGGCTATTGGAATAACTATACTGGATTCCAGTATTTTGATTTAATAGATTCAAAATACCAAATTAGGAAACTAGGAAATATTTTAGGAGTTTCCGATGATAATTCTCCAGGGAAAAACAATGCTGTCAAAACATATGAAACCTATGCCAATGGCCCCTATTTTTTGCATGATTTTGATAAAGATGGCAATATTGAAATTCTAATTACAGGAAACAATGCAGATCAATTATTGCAACCTACTGCAGATTTTCAATTTATTTCTAAATCCATAGATGTCAAGGAAAATTTAGCCCTAAATACCGATATCGATTCGATTACGGTAAGTACTCCAATCTCACTTGCTAATTTCACTTTCAGCCTTTTGGAGGAAAATAATTATATAGGACTAAAAAATAATAAGTTTTTTATCAAAGGAGCAGTTGATTTTGAGACTATTCCCAACAAAAAAATCACCCTTCCAATAAAAGTAACTAACACAAAATACAACACCTTCACGATCATGGAACGGTCGTTTATTGTTACCGATGTGGCAGAAGTAGTCATCTTAGCAAATCAAGTGGAGGAAAAAACAAAAGTTGCCCCTAATCCTTTCACCAATCTACTAAATGTTAGTTTCCCATCTGATTTTGGAAAAACAGCTCAATTAAAAATAATGGACATGACCGGAAATATTCTTTTCAGAAAATCCTCGGTAACTAATGGAGATAAAATTGATGTAAGTCCTATAGCGAGCGGCAACTATATACTGCATCTCGAATCAAATGATAATTCGAATACGAAGGCCATTAAAATTAGTAAGATTCAATAAATAGTATTTCAACTTTTTTCCCGACCTTGCCATCCTAAACCCCGAAAAGATGGCCAAAGGCATGAATTCCCAAAAGGCGGCAAAGAAAGAACCCGCTAAAACTCCGAAGGAGAAAAAAGAAGAAAAAAGAGAAAAAAAGAAAGCAGGCTATCAATAGATGGTCTGCTTTTTTCTTTTCCCTGCTTTTCAAGTACTTTTGACGTAGATGAGCTCAAAAGACCCGAAGGTATTTTTCATTACCCCACCTTTTACCCAATTAAATACGCCTTACCCAGCAACGGCTTATTTGAAGGGGTTTATGAATACCCAAGGTTTAACATCCTGCCAGGCCGACCTAGGCTTGGAAGTTATATTGCAGCTTTTTTCTTCCAGCGGACTTAAGCAGTTATTTGCGCTCATTGAGGATTCTGGCAAAATATTGACTGAAAATAGCCAGCGAATGCTTCGACTGAAACAGTCTTACATTCGTACCATCGATCCGGTGATTTCCTTTTTACACGATAAAAATCCTACCCTTGCCCATGTCATAGGCGAACAAAATTACCTGCCGGAAGCGTCTCGTTTTCAGCAAGTAACAGATTTAGAATGGGCCTTTGGGAGCATGGGGGTGCGCGATAAAGCAAGGCATTTAGCCACGCTGTACTTAGAAGATATTTCTGACTTGATTATTGAGGCGGTGGATCCCCATTTTGGATTTAGCCGCTATGCGGAGAGGCTCGGTCGCTCAGCGTCCACTTTTCATGAATTACACGATGCGCTGAACGCACCTCTAACCTATATTGATGACTTATTAGTGGCCATTTTAGCTGAAAAAATACAAGCTGAACAGCCTGATTTAGTCGCCATCACAGCTCCTTTCCCCGGTAATTTATACAGTGCTCTTCGGTGTGGACAGTGGATTAAAAAACACCATCCCCACATAAAAGTAGCCTTTGGTGGAGGATATGCGAATACCGAATTACGTTCTTTGCAAGAGCCTCGTGTTTTTGAGTTTGTGGATTTTATTACACTAGATGATGGGGAGACGCCTTTGATGAACCTTTTGGAATACTTAAAAGGTTCGCGGGATTTAAAAGACTTAAAACGCACTTTTTGTTGTATCGACGGAACAGTTACTTACCTCAATGGATCAAAAGATACCGATGTGAAGCAAAAAGACGTGGGCATTCCGGATTATTCAGATCTTAAATTAAATCAATATCTATCGGTCATTGAAATTGCGAACCCCATGCATCGCTTGTGGAGCGATGGGCGCTGGAACAAATTGACGCTAGCACATGGCTGTTATTGGGGCAAATGTACATTCTGCGATATTTCCTTATCCTACATCAAAGACTACGAATTCACAACGGCTCCGATGTTAGTCGATCGCATGGAGGCGATGATCAAGCAAACGGGAAATAATGGTTTTCATTTTGTGGATGAAGCGGCACCGCCAGCTTTGATGCGCGACGTGGCTTTGGAAATTATTCGCCGTGGTTTGACGGTGGTTTGGTGGACGAATATTCGTTTCGAGAAGAGTTTTACCAAAGACCTATGTCAACTACTCGTTCGCTCTGGCTGCATCGCCGTTTCAGGTGGTTTAGAGGTGGCGTCGGATCGATTGTTAGCATTGATTGACAAAGGTGTGACCGTGTCACAAGTGGCCCAGGTAGCTGATCATTTTACACAGGCGGGCATTTTAGTGCATGCCTATTTGATGTATGGATTTCCGACCCAGACCGCGCAAGAGACGGTGGATTCGCTTGAAGTGGTTCGACAGCTGGTAGAAAATGGAGTGGTGCACTCGGGATTTTGGCATCAATTTGCTTTAACCGCTCATAGTCCAGTGGGACTGAATCCGGACGCCTACCAAATAAAAATTCTGAATCCGACACCCGGCAGTTTTGCGAACAATGATTTAGAGCATGCGGATCCCATAGGAACCGATCATGCAAAATTCAGTGAAGGCTTAAAGAAATCCTTATTCAATTACATGCATGGCATCGGTTTAGATATGCCGCTTCAGGATTGGTTTGATTTCAAAATTCCACGGACGCAGATCCCTGAAAATTACATTGCTCGCATTCTAACCCAAAAAGAAGATACTTTCCCCAAGGCTACAGCTAAAATCGTTTGGCTCGGGCCTTTGCCTTATTTAGATAAAAAAAGAATTTCTTTCAGTCTGGGTAGAGAAGAAGTCGAATTAGATGTGCATGAAAAACTAGGAACCTGGCTCTTGAATACATTACCTATACTATCGCTTGGAACTGAAAAAACAGGAACTTTTGCTGAATTCCAGGCTGCCTATTCTAAAGCTAGCCTAGGTGATTTCGACAACTTTTGGGAAGGAGAAATCGCAGAAGAATTACGAGAGATGGGGTTGTTGGTGGTGTAGGATACATATTAGGAATGTTGTATGTAAACAATTTTGTTTACATTTGTTTCATGAACTCCTTCATTGCAAAATTTAAAGGCATACACCCTGGAATTGTATTAGAACGGGAATTTAAAAAAAGAGGCATCTCTCAGCGCCCCTTTGCTCTTTCTATAGGGGAACATCCGCAAACACTTAATGCCATCACAAAAGGGAAACGAAATTTAAATACAGCCCTGGCTCTAAAAATCGAACAACAACTCGACTTAGAAGAGGGAACTTTGGCATTACTTCAAACCTACTTCGACATTCAGGAAGAGAAGAAAAAGATCAAGCCTAACACACCAAATCTTACATTAATCAGAAAATCAGTTTTCTGGGATACAGATATCAGTCAAATCGATTGGGATAAACAAAAAAATGCGGTTATTCGACGCATTATTGAAAGAGGAAATCAGCTTGAGATTGCTGAAATAAAGCAATTTTATGGTGCTGCCATTTACCAAGCAGCCCTAAAGAAATCCTCTGGAGCGCCTTATACCCTATATTCTAATCAACAAGATGAAAACGCTATTTTTCAACACGATCAATGAATTGTTAAAAAGTAGTCTTTTTATTTTTATGAAAGCCCCCGAATTTAACTCATTTCGATTAGTGGGTGGAACTGCGCTTAGTTTACAACTAGGCCATCGAGAATCTATCGATATTGATTTGTTTAGCGATGTTGTGTACGGCACAATTGATTTTGATCAAATTGAAGTTTTCCTCAGAAAAGAATTCAACTATGTATCAACTTCTACTTTGCGGCCTGCTATTGGAAAAGCATACATAGTAGGCAAGGATAAACAACATACCATCAAACTAGATGTGTTTTATACGGACCCATTTATCCAGCCTTATTTAGAAATCGATTCCATTCGAATAGCCTCCATTGAAGAAATCATAGCAATGAAAATGGATGTAATCCAAAGAGGTGGACGAAAAAAAGATTTTTGGGATTTACATGAATTATTACCCCAGTATGGAATTGAAAAAATGATTTTATTACATGAAATTCGCTATCCTTATTCTCATGATAAAAAACTACTGATCAAAAATTTAACCTTTTTTGAGTACGCTGATGACGACTTAAATCCCATCTGCTTGAAAGGTAAATACTGGGAATTTATAAAAGACGATTTTTTAGATACAGTATCTGAAATCAATATTACTTGATGTAAAACAAAAAAGCCTCAAATTTCTTTGAAGCTTTTCTCTTAGTTGGCGGTCCGGACGGTGGAAATGAAACAAATCTGACTGAACTCAAAACGAACAATAACGTCAAAATATAATAGTATTGGTATTATATTGGTTAGTCTAATTGTATCGAAATTGTATCAAATCAGGTCGTTCTGCTTCGGTTTTAGCACCACCCTAACCTACTTTTTAGAATCTCCAGATTTATGAATACAAGGTTTCAATGTTGGGTGCTTGGATTTGCTTTTTGGTTTTATCCCACGTCTTTCATTCGGGGTACCACCAATTTTATTTAGCTTAGGACCAAGTTTAATTGCAGCAAATGTTTCCATAAGTAAATGATAAAGGAACCGTTTTCAAAATATCAAAACAACCTACAGTTTCTTTTTTGTGGCACTAAATGGGAACAATTAATAAATAATGAAACCAAATTGAATAAATTAAACTAAGTACTTTATTAATCTTTCAACAAAGAAAGGATTATTTTCCCTCCATTTTTTTTAGGGAATACCAAATCAGTCAATACGGCTTTACCTTCATTGGCGAATACTTCTACAATTGAATTATCAACAAAAATATCCAGTTTCAGGACGCCATTTTGGGGAGCCACCTGCATACTTTCAATACTTGAGAAATTTTTGTTAAAGTCAACTTTCCCAGACTTAGTTCTGTCAAAAAATAATTTTTGAGTCTTTGCATGATAAGTTAGCACACATTTCTCTTCCTCATTTTTTAGCAAATCCATTGCAAAACCATTGGAATTTTCTAGATCGATAGCCAAGCTTAGTTTGTAGGTATTATTTTTCATTTCCAAAGTTTTCGGTTTTGTCAATTCACTAGCTTTGAGAATTAACTTTTCAACGTGGATACGACTGGAATAGATTGGCTTTTGAACTAAACTAAATTGGCCACTTTCTTTGATCAAAGATAATTTTCGTGGCATCGAAAACATCCCTCTCCTACCTTCTGAAGGAATATCTCCTGCATAGCTCCAGTTACTACCCCAACCCATAATTATTGGATTTTTGTCGTTTGCAGGAAGGTTTTGAAAGGGGATTGCGGCATAAAAATCTTTCCCTCGATCCAATCTTAAAACCCCTTCTTGTTTGTCTGGCACAAATGATTTTCCATCAAATTCCCCTACGAAATATTGCATCCCAGTAAATTCAGTGGCCTCCGCTGCGCTCGAAACCAGCATTACCCATTTTGAATTATCTGAATTTTCGATAGGAACTTTAAATAGAGATGGACATTCCCAAATCTTTGCTACATCACCCATTTTACCAAACTCACTCAATAATGTCCACTCTTTCAGATTCGTAGATTCGTAGATCTGTACCATAAATTCCAGTGGTTTTGCAACAATCATTTTCCATTTTCCATCTTGCATAAACACATTGGGGTCTCTGAAATCCTTCAAGCCGATAGCTAAAACAGGGTTCTTTTCATAGAATTTCCATGTTCTTCCTTTGTCAGAACTATAAGCCAAACTTTGACTCTGTGCAATACCTTCTCCACTTTTATTTAAGTGAGAAGTATATATGGCCACCATACCTTTGGTAAAACCTTTCTCAAAAAAGCCCGACGTGTTTAGACTATCCACAACGGCCGCACCTGAAAATACCATGTTAGTTGAACCATCCTCATTCATCGTTTCAGGAATGGCAAGCGGTAGTTCTTCCCAAGTTTTAAGGTTTTTGCTCACAGCATGCCCCCAACTCATGTGCCCCCATTTATCTCCCGCTGGATTGTACTGATAAAAAAGATGGTACTCTCCGTCCAAATAGACTAATCCATTGGGGTCGTTCACCCAATTTTTCTCTGGAGTGTAATGGTAAGCGGGACGGTAAGTAGCAGATGGGATACAAGCATTTAATAGGCAGACAACAGCCAAAAAAGTAACTAATTTTTGCATTGATTTTGAGTTTATAATGGATGAATTAGAAAAAAATGGTAGTAGTAAAAAACTACTACCATTCGAATCATTCTTAACCTCTACTAAAATTATTAGATGTTTTAGAAGCCTGGATTTTGCTTGTATAAACCATTCGTGAAAGTGATTTCCGCTTGTGGAATTGGTAGATATTCATCCCTCCCAGCTGTAAATTTCGCTGTAGCTAAATACGGTCTTCTAACTTTCTCTTTTGAAATGTATCCATTAAGCGTTTGTTCAGCAATACCCCAACGAACTAGGTCAAAAAAACGTGAGCCTTCTGTTGCAAATTCAATTCTACGCTCCCACATTAATGCTTTCCAAGCAAAATTCTGTGTCCAGACTATAGATGAATAAGGCTTTACATTATACTTGGAAGCAAATGTTCCGTCTGCTTTTTTTAGTCTTCCTGTACTTGCCGCTGCTCTATTTCTGATTTGATTAATGATGTCTAAGGCTTTCTCGTGTTGTCCTAATTGAATGTAAGCTTCAGCTTGCATTAACAAGACATCATCAAAACGTAGAATATCATAATTTTTTGCAGTTCCCATAAATGGTCCAAGTTTGAAATATGAACCACTAGAGGCCAATTGTTGAAAACGCATGGTATGAAAATTGCCATAAACACCTGCATCACGTACCCAACTATTACTGAAAGGTTTTGAATTATCATATTTATATGGGTGTCCATCGATTCCAACGGTGTGGTCAAGGCGTGGATCAACCGTTTGAGTATTCAAATTTGCATTGCTTTCATTAAATGTTTCAAAATTTGGCCAACCGTCAATATCCGTTGTATGTGCATTCACTAAGTTTTGACTAGCTGCATGAAATCCACAACATCCGTATTGAGGAGCACCATGCGGATAATTCAATCCATCTTCATAGCTCATACGTCCTGCCGTCGTACCATCATTCACAGTAAATTGGATAGCAAAGATGGATTCTGGACCATTCTCCGTTTCCTGCAAGAAATTATCTGCAATGTCCGAGCTCAATCTATATTTCCCGGAAGAAATAACTGCTTGTGTAAGGGAAACAACCTCTTGCAATCTTGTTTTATTGATATTTACAACTTTATGAGTAGCATCTTGCTCATAAGACTGGTACAGCCGCACCTTGGCTAAATAGGCCTGAGCTGCTAACTTATTTGCACGAGCTATCTCTTGTTGTGTAGTTGGTAAATTATCAATAGCAAATTGAAAATCAGCCGCAATTTTATTCCAAGATTCATCATTACTTATCGTATTAGAAACTTTTAAAATCTCTTCATCAGAAATAGTTTCATCGAAAATAGGAATGTTTTTGTACAATCTTTTCATAACAAAGTAGCTATGCCCTCTTAAAAAACGCAATTCAGCTAAACGTGTTTTTTTAGATGGGTATTTTGCCTCATCCAGCGTATTTACGGCACGAAGGGCGACATTACATCTAGAAATTGACTTGAAAAGGTTTTGCCAAGAACGAGTTACAAAGGCACCAAGCGTGGGAGTAGTCAGATTATAGTGTTCTAGGGCATCTATTTCTCCAACGTCACCCGTACCACCCCCACCTTTGTAGGCATCGTCAGAACGAACACTTCCGTATACCCAGTCACTATAGATGGGTCCAATCATATCACCATTTCCAATGGCCGCATAAGCAGATGTCACCAAACCATCAATGGCCGCTGGAGAGGTCAAATCAGATGAAGACAATACACCTGTGGGTGTATAATTTAGTTCATCCTGGCAGGAGCCAAATAAAAATAGGCTCGAAACGATTATAGTTGAAACTATTATGTTTTTCATTTTTTTTAAAATTTAAGTTTTATTACCCCCTTGGAGGTCATTCATTAATTCGATTTAGGTTTAAAAAGATGCGTTAATTCCGAAAGTGAAGGTTTTTGGAATCGGCACAGGGTCAAGGTCAATACGCTCTGGATCTGGGCTCAAGTAATTCTTGCTTTTTAACCAAAATAGGTTTTCGGCCATTCCATAAAAACGAATTCTTGAAAATACAGATTTAGGAGTGACGGTATACCCTACTTGTATATTTCTCATTTTGAAATACGAAGTATTGACGATGAAATAGTCAGACGTACGACCTTCCCCATTGTTATCCTTCAATGTTAGAGCAGGCACATTGGTATTTGTGTTTTGGGGTGTCCATGCGTTAAATACACCGGGACCAACATTTTCTCTACTTCTCATTAAATTATTGAAAACGGTATACACATCAAAACCTTCTCTACCCGCTACACCTGAACCGAAAATAGAGGCATCGAATTTTTTATAGGTCAAATCCAATCGTAATCCATATTCAAGTGCTGGTAAAGTGGTACCAATCCAAGTTCTGTCCAAATCATCAATTCTATTATCTCCGTTAATATCCACATATCGAATTCTTCCTGGGCCAGCACCTATTTGTTTAGGAGCCGCATCTACTTCAGCTTGCGATTGGAAAAGTCCATTGGTCTTATAACCGAAAATATCAAATTGTGAATGTCCAATAATGGTATTTACTAAGTTCCCTGCGTAAGCTGGACGTACATTTTCTGGCAATTCGGTAATTTCATCTCTGAAACGTGCAAAGTTTGAAACAAGATTGAATTTCAAGTCATTTCCTACTGACCCACGGTATCCTAATACAAATTCCCAACCTCTATTTGATTTTGATGCGCCATTCACTGCTTTTGATTGTCCTTCACCAAGCGTTGCCGCTACTGGTGGCGTAATCAAAATACCGGAAGTTTTACGCGTGAAATAATCAAATGATCCGAAAATTTTATTGTTCAAAATAGCATAATCTAGACCAACATTAATTTCGTCCGTAGTTTCCCACTTTAATCCCGAATTGGCCGCTTGCGTTTGAACGAATCCTGAAGGCAATGTACCGGTATTAGCTCCAGACAAAGAATAAGCTGTACCGATGTTCATATATTGTTCCCAAAAACCACCCACTAATTGAGCCTGAGTTGTTCCGTATCTTGTATCAAATAGACCAAAACGAGCTAAATCCCCAATCTGTTGATTTCCTACACGACCTACGCCGACTCTTGCCTTGAGTTCAGAGAAAATTTTACTACTCTTCATGAAATTCTCTTGGTCAATTCTCCAACCTAAAGAGGCTGCAGGGAAAATTCCATATTGATTATCTGTACCAAAACGAGATGAACCATCACGACGAACGGTAACAGCAGCTAAATATTTATCTGAAAAATTATAATCAACACGAGCAAATTGAGAGAATAAACGACTTCCTGTAGAACCTCCTGATACAGTCGTGTTTCCTGTTCCTGCATTTAGCGTAAAATAATCCTCTGATTGAAGAGCAAATCCTTCTTTCTTCGTGAATTGAAAATCCAAATCTGTTTTGATATATTCAGAACCAACTAAGAATTTGAATTGATTCTTAGCATTCAAATCCCAATCATAACGCAATGTATTTGACCAAGTTGTACTGTTGTAACGATTTTGATCAAAAGCTAAGCTATTTGTCGTGCGGTTAAAAGCGCCTTCCGAAAAGGTAGGCGTTATCACCTTATTTAAGTATGTCGCGTTATCAACGCCCAAATTTGACTTGAAAAAGAGGTTTTTGATCGGTTGAATTTCTACGAAAATGTTTCCAAACGAACTCAAACGATTTGCATTGTTCCATTTCGCAAGTTCTTGCATGTGCAAAGGGTTATTTCTATCCGAATAACCACCGCCTGATGCACCCGCATAGGTTTTACCGTCTTTCTGAAAAACAGGAATGGTAGGAACTAGCGTAGCAGCTAAAAAAGTAGTTGAAGCACCTCCCAAATCTCTTGCAGTTAGTGTTTCATTTGAATTCGCGACACGAAGATTAACACCAAACTTTAATTTATCATTGAATGCACGCGTCATGGCGTTGATGCTTCCGCTCAAACGGTCATAGTTCGTATAACGCAACATCCCCGTATTTTTCAATTGCCCAATATTGATTTCTAACGAAGAATTTTTGTTGCCATAAGAAGCAGTGAAATCATTTTTTGTCACGATACCTGTTTTGTACATGACATCTTGCCAATTGGTATCACCTACTGGTGTATTAGCGTCTCCACCTACATAAGGTTTAAGGGTAACGCCATTTAATTTTGGACTTTGGAAATTATTATTCCAGTCAAAGGAGTATATATCACCATAACCAGCAGCGGGATCTTGTCCATCATTGACAGAGGCTTGCCACAAGGCTTTACCTCTATCCAAAGAGTTCAACATATTAAAACGCATCGATTTTTCTGATTGCGAAGAAATACTGCTGTTGAATTGAAATTCAATTTTTCCTTCTGTATTACCCCCATTTTTGGTGGTAACGATTATAACCCCATTCGAGGCTCTCGCTCCATAAATAGATTCTGCCGAAGCGTCTTTCAATACTTGAACTGATTCGATATTGGCTGGATTCATGTTTTGGAATACCTCAGGACGAGTCGTTGGAATTCCATCAATGATATAAAGCGGGTCGTTATTTCCTAAAGTATTGGCTCCACGAATCAAAATTCGGGAGTTACTACCATTAGGCGAACCATCTTTTTCAATATACAAACCAGGTACACGCCCTTGCAGAGCTTGCATCGGGTTACCTGAGCTGATATTTTTGATGGGTTTCAAATCAACCACCACCACTGATCCAGTCAAGTCTTGTTTTCTTTGAGACGTGTAACCAACTACTACTACTTCGCTCAATTCTTTTCCATAAGCTAAGGTAATTTGTACATCGCTAACTCCTTTAATGGATACGTCCTGTTTTTCATACCCACTAAAACTTACTTGAATAGTAGAAGCACTTTCAGAAACTGAAACTGAAAACTTGCCGTTTACATCGGTGATTGCACCAATTTTTGTACCAGTCACTAGTACACTTGCACCGATGAGAGGCGCATTATTGTCGCCTCCTCGGACCGTGCCAGTCACCTGGCGTTGGGCATAAGCCGCTTGTAATGTTAAAAATATCACAATAAAAGATAATAGGGTTTTTTTCATAATTTGAATTGTTTTAATTGTGTGTATTAAACTTTACTAAAAGGAACTCGTACTGAATGATTATTTATTAAAAGCTGAATTTGTTCTTTGGAAATAAGAGGAGAAGCTCCATGGTGGGTGGCTACACATGCTCCCACTGCACATGCTTCGATCAGGGCATTTTCTAGGGCGACGTTTTTAAAGAAATTTGAGATAAAGGAGGCTAAAAAAGAATCACCGCTGCCAATTGTATCCACTACATCAACCACAAATCCCGGACTATGGAAAAACTCCTTTTGATGTAAAAGCATTGCTCCATCTTCACCCTGTGTTACACAAATCGTATCGATGTTAAATAATTCGGACAAATGGTTTAGGTTTTCTTGAATTGTCCCTTTGGTAAAAAACCAGCCTGATATTTCATCTAATTCAAGGTGATTAAGTTTCAGAAAATCTGTTTTTTTCAGTAAAAACGTGATAGTTTCTTTGTTGTAATAAGGTGGGCGTAAATTAATGTCCAACACTTTAAACTTTGCTACCTCCAAGAGTTTTTTAAGTGTATTAAAGGTTTCCTCTGACCTGGCTGAAAGACTTCCAAAGACGAAACAATCAGCATGTTTAACTGCTTCCAATGCATCATTTTCTACTCCGATATAATCCCAAGCTACGGGTTTGACAATTTTGTAGCTAACATTATTTTTATCATCCATATTCACTTTCACAACACCAGTTAGGTGCGTTTTCCCGTGTTGGATAAATTGCGTTGATAGCCCATTATCTTTTAGAAATCTTAGCAATTCATTCCCTAAATCATCTGTGCCTACTCTACTAATGATTACAGCATTATTACCCATATTTTTCAATTGAATAGCAACATTCATGGGGGCACCACCAGGCATTTTTCCTGTAGGAAGCATATCCCAAAGCATTTCGCCAAAGCAAATGATCTTGTTTTTATGACTCTGCATATTTCTAGTGCGTAATTATTATGTTATCCATGTTTTCAAGTGATTTTCCTTTAGTTTCAGGCATGAGTTTCCACACAAAAAGCAATTGTAAAACCATCATAGAAGAAAAGAAGGCAAAGACAATTCCCCCCCCAAAGGTTTCAGCAAAATAGGGGAAAGTAAAAGTGATGAAACTCGCCATTAGCCAATGTGTAAAACTGCCTAAGGCTTGTCCATTAGCTCGGACTTCGTTAGGAAAGATTTCCGAGATAAATACCCAAATAACTGCTCCTTGAGAGAAACCAAAAAAAGAGATATAAGCGAAAAGATAAAAAGGAACATGTAAACTCATTTGTTGACTAAATAACGCCTGAGAAACCAAAATAAGAGTAAGAATAAGTCCAAAAGAACCCACCTTCATTAAGGTTCGACGTCCAAAATGATCAATCATAGAAATACCTAACAAGGTAGAAATGAGGTTCATTAGCCCAATTCCCGCCGAAGATAATAAAGCTGAATCTTTACCAATACCACCCATTTCAAAAATGCGAGGAGCAAAATATATAATTGCATTGATGCCAGAAACTTGGTTAAATACCGCAAAAAAGACTGCTAACAAGATTGGTCGATTGTAAGCTTTTTGGAACAAAACTACTTTCACTTTAGTGGTATTTTTCTGGATTGAGACAATGATTTGCTCAGCAGCATCTTTGTCAATCGAATGAAGAATAGTTCGTGCAGTAGAAACATCCCCTCTTTGAAGAATCAACCAGCGTGGGCTTTCAGGAATTAACATAACCGTAATGGTAAAAATAAGCGAAGGGAAGGCTTGTACTCCTAACATCCAACGCCACTCATTTTCACCAATACCAGATAAAAAGTAATTTGACAGGTAGGCCATTAAAATACCTAAAACGATATTGAACTGAAACATCGCTACCAAACGTCCGCGCTTGTGAGCTGGAGCGATTTCGGATATATACAAGGGAGCAACGACCGATGAAACACCAACGCCTAGACCACCCATAAATCTGAATATTAAAAATACCGACCAATCGAAAGCGTAAGCGGTACCTAAAGAAGAAAGCAAATAAAGAATGCCGATAATGAAAAGCGATTTTTTTCTGCCAAATTTATCGGCAAGAATACCTCCAATTAGAGAGCCTACAACAGTACCTACTAAAGCAATGGAAACGGTCACTCCATGTTCTAAGGAATTGAGTTCCCAAAGTTTTTGAAGTGTTTGTTCAACACCAGAAATTACGGCGGTATCGAAGCCAAAAAGAAAACCACCTAAAGAAGCCGAAAGCGACCAGAAAAATATTTTAATATTTTGATTCATTACAAACTTGTTACGTTTTAATGAGTCAAAATTAGAGCAATACTGAAGGGCAGGATATTAGAATTCTTTCAAATACTTACATTTCTGTAACAATTTACAAGTGCTTTATTATCAATACTTTATAGAATATTAAAACAGAAATTAATTTCATAGTACAAGGATTGTAACACGAAATATCGTAATTGATACATTTAACTATTCCGCCAATCACTTGGCGTCTTATCTGTCTTTTGTTTGAAAAAGGTTGTAAAATAACTTGGCGTACTGAAGCCTAACTCGTAAGCAATCTCGGAAATATTTTTTTCATGATCATTTAGGAGAATCTTTGCTTTTCGTAATTTGTAATCAGCAATGTAATCCGCCACATTCCGGTTTGTCAAGGCTGATATTTTTCTGAATAACTGAACTCTGGACATGCCTAATTCTTGACTTAATTTCTCGACTGATAATGAACTGTCTTGAATATTTTTTTCGATTAATGCTTCAAATTCTATTAAAAATCTTCTTTCTCCTTTCTGAACTTGATTGGGATGAATAACTTCAGTTGAGAATCTGCGTCTCATACGTTCTCGATTTTCAACCAAACCTTTCAATTTTTCCTCTAATAATTGCTGGTTGAACGGTTTTAAAATATAATCATCAGCCCCAGCTTTTGTCCCTTCAATTTGACTTTCAATTTGACTTTTAGCTGTCAATAAAATTACTGGAATATGAGAAGTTCTGAAATCAGATTTTACCCTCTGCGTCAAAGCGAAGCCATCCATACCGGGCAGCATCACATCACAAATGATCATGTCAGGAATATAGGATAGAATTTCTTGCCAACCGTCTTCTGCGTTTTCGGCAGCAACCACAGTATAGCTCTTCTCTAATTTTTGTTTCAAAAATTGGTTCAAATCTTGATTGTCTTCAATCAGAATTATCGTATTCTCAAACGTGAGTTGCGTATTGTTTTCTATCATGAGAGCACTATCCTCTTCAAATTCAGTACTATTTTTAGAAGAAACTAGTACAGGATTTTCTAACAAAAGGTGCTTTACCTCCATGATAGGAAGTACAATTCTGAAGGTGGTCCCTTTGCCCTTTTCTGAATTTATCGTGATTTCTCCCTTGTGCAAGGCAACAAACTCTTGTGAAAGAGCCAAGCCTAAACCCGTTCCTAAAGAAATATTTTTGTTTCCTCTGTAAAACAAATCAAAAGCATTAGCTTTTTCTTCGGGGGTCATACCGATCCCATTATCAGCAATGTTTATTTCAATTTTATCTATATTTCTTAAAATTGACACGTGAATTAAGCCCCCATCTGGGGTGTATTTGAAAGCATTAGAAATGAGATTGAATAAGACCTTATCTAATTTTTCAGGATCAAAACCGAATTGAATCTCTTTAAAAGGACTAATAAATTGAAGGTCAATCTGTTTTTGTTTTGCTTTTAAATTAAAATCTTGTACTATATCTTTGATGAAAGCAACTAAATCATTTTGCCCAATTTCTAATTCCATTTTCCCAGCATCTAACTTTCTCATCTCTAAAAATTGATCAACGAGGCGTAATAGGCGGTAAGCATTTTTATTGATCAATTTTAGAGTTGATTGTATTTCCTTTAAATCGGTACTTTTTCTTTGCAACAAATCCTCGGTCGGAGTAAGGATCAGGCTCAAAGGTGTTTTGAATTCATGTGAAATATAGGAGTAAAACCTCATTTTGTCTTCTGTTGCTTTTTTTGCTAAAAGTGACACTTTTTCTATTTCATTTTTTTGTTCGAGAATTGCCAAATTCTGCTCTTCTAAAATTCTATTAGACTCCTGTTTTTCATTTAAAAGAAAATATAGAAAAACCCCTAAAACAACCATGATCGTAAGCAAAGCAGTTATAAAATATAAAAGGTTTCCTTGGGTTGAGTAGGTTTTATTCAATTCATTAATTTTTAATGTTTCCCGCTCAATTTCAACTTGTTGTTCTTTTATTTTCTGGATTTGAGATAACATAATATTGACATTATCCGATGTTATCACATTTGTCAAAAGCTTCGTTTCTTTACTATAGGCCTGTTTATTTAGAATTTTAACAGCGGTTTGGATTACCTCAGCGCCACCCGTAGGATACAATAAAGTGGCATTTAATGTACCATTTTTAACCAATTGCATACCATTTATCACCGGAATTGCATCAATTCCAACAAAGAATAAGTCTTTTGCTTTCCCTAATTTTTGGGCCGTCCGATAGGCAGATAATGCTAAAAAATCAGTGTGCGCGAAAATAATATTCGTTTCAGGGTGATTTTTTAATATACCAGCTAATTTCTTATTTATATCCAATTCGATATTTTTGACTTCGAGAGTCGCCACTTTATTCAGTTCGGGATAAAGGTTAATAGCCTCATTAAATCCACGATTTCTTTCGATGGCAGGTGAAGAGGTCATTTCCAATTCTAATTCAATGACATTACCTCGACCTTTAAACTGACTAGCGATAAACTTGCCTGCCGTTTTTCCTATTTCATAATTATCTGCTCCAATGAAGGCAGAATATTGTTCGGAATCCGTTTTTCGATCAACATAAATTACGGGAATCCCCGACTTATATATTTCATCGATAGCAGTGGAAAAGGACTTGGATTCGTTGGGAGAAATAATTAATAAGTCAATTTTTTGCTTATCAATTTCCTTAATCTGTTCTAATTGCTTTTTAGTGTCACTAAACGATTCAATGATTTCAAACTTAATATCTGGATGAAATGTCAACTCCCTTCTCATTTCACTATTCATAACATTTCGCCATTCATCGTGGCAGCATTGTAAAAAAACTATACGGAATTTGTGTTCTTGTTTAAAAGAACATGAATTGGAGACCAATAAAATAAATGCAAAAAGAAGCGAATGGAAAAAAGTCTTCATTCAATAAAATTGGGGAATCCTACCTAAATATACTTACGGAAAATAGACAAATTCTATTAATAATGTTACAATGTATGATTTAAAAGGAACTGTAAATGGAAGGAATATTTACCTTAAATCAAAATAGAATTTATTTGTAGCACCCTATTTAGCACCGGGCATAAAAAAAGTCCCTGAAAATCAGAGACTTAAATTATAGTTGGCGGTCCGGACGGGACTCGAACCCGCGACCCCATGCGTGACAGGCATGTATTCTAACCAACTGAACTACCGGACCGTCTTGTAATTAGTGGCACAAAATTAGGGAATTTATGCTTTGAAACAATACCTTTGAGTAAAAAAATACGAAAATATGCACGTACCTGCTAGCTATGAATACCCGAATGCACCGTACTTCGCTGAATATCTGAACTTTGAGGCAGATGAAAATTTGTTTGAAGTGTTCAATAATCAATACAACGAAATAATTGAAATCTTTGAAAATGCAGGTAATGGCCAAGCGGACAAAGCTTATGCCCCTGGAAAGTGGAGCCTAAAGGGTTTGTTAGGCCACATGGTGGATACGGAAAGAATTGTGTCTTACCGGGTTTTAGCCATTGCCAGAGGCGAAAAAACACCCTTACCTGGTTTTGATGAAAATGAATACCAAGCAGCCTCCGAGTATGAATCACAAGATACGGCAGCAATTATAGCACAGTATAAAGCAACAAGAGCAGCGACATTAGCACTTTTACATTCTTTCTCAACGAAACAATGGAACCAAATGGGCGAAGCGAATGGCAAAAAAACCAGTGCAAGAGCCTGGGCTTGGATGATCGCTGGACATGAAAAACACCACCTTAGGATAATTAAGGAGCGGTATTTAGCCTAAAATCCTTAATATTGCACTATGCAATTTTTTAAATACCAAGGTACTGGGAATGATTTTGTGGTGGTGGATGACCGCGCGAAGACTTTTGACCTAAATCAAGAGGCGATTGCGCTACTTTGCCACCGTCGTTTTGGTATAGGTGCTGATGGATTCATGCTTTTACAAGAAGCAGAAGGCTATGATTTCCGCATGGTGTATTATAATTCGGATGGAACCGAAGGAACCATGTGTGGAAATGGTGGCCGTTGTTTAGTCCGTTTTGCGGCCGATCAGGGTATTGTGAAGGAGAAAGCTAGTTTCATCGCGGTAGATGGACCACATTTGGCCTATATAAATTCTGAAACCATCTCCTTAAAAATGATGGATGTGAAAGTAATCGAGCAACACAATGACGATTATTTTACCAATACAGGTTCTCCACATTTTGTACGATTCACGAAGCAGGTGCAGTTTTATGATGTCAAAAACACTGGTTCAGCGATTCGTTATTCCGAAGCCTACCAGCCCATCAATGGAACTAACGCTAATTTTGTTGAGAAATTAGATGACCAAACGCTGTTTGTTCGCACCTATGAGCGCGGGGTGGAAGATGAAACTTATTCTTGCGGTACGGGCGTAACGGCGGCGGCTTTAGTAGCTAAAACCTTTCAAAACGTACAAAATCCCGTTAAAATTAAAACCCTAGGAGGTGAATTAGCCGTGAATTTCGACGGCGATGCCATCTCTGGATTTACTAATATTTTCTTAATCGGACCGGCGAAACACGTGTTTACCGGCACCATATCCGTGTAATATGACCTTAGATTTAACCACTCAACAGAACATCGACCAATGGCTTTCGGGCCCCTACGACGCTGCAACGAAAGCGACAATTCAGGAATTAATCGCGAAAGGCGACCAAACGACTTTGACCGATTCCTTCTACAAATCGCTGGAATTCGGAACAGGCGGTATGCGCGGCGAGATGGGAGTAGGTTCGAATCGCATGAACAAATACACGGTAGGCGCAGCCACACAAGGTTTTGCAAACTATTTAAACGCTTCTTTACCAGGCCAAAAAATCAAAGTAGCTATCGCCCACGATTCACGCAATAACTCGCCTGAATTTACGCGCATTGCTGCAGACATTTTCACTGCGAACGGCATCGAAGTATTCTTATTCCCGGCCTTACGCCCTACTCCACAATTATCCTTTACGGTACGCCACCTCGGTTGCCAAGCAGGATTAGTGATCACCGCATCGCACAACCCAAAGGAATATAATGGGTATAAAGCCTATTGGTCAGATGGATCACAAGTGGTAGCACCTCACGACAAGAATATCGTTACGGAAGTAAACGCCATTACGAGCATCGCTGATATCAAATTTGAAGGAAACGACGCTTTATTGCACCTATTAGATGGTTCAATCGACGAGGCTTACCTACAAACCATTCTAGTCAACTGCCGCCAGCCAGAGGTGATTAAACGCCAAAAAGACCTCAAAATCGTCTTCTCTCCTATCCACGGAACTGGTATTACCTTAGTACCGCCGGCCTTGAAATTATTAGGATTTGAAGCGGTGACTATCGTAGACGAACAAGCCATTCCGAATGGTAATTTCCCTACAGTGATCTACCCAAATCCGGAGGAGAAGGAAGCTTTGACTTTGGCCCTAAATAAAGCCAAAGAAATCGATGCCGATTTAGTTATCGCCACTGACCCCGACGCAGACCGCGTAGGTGCTGCTGTAAAAAGCCCTGACGGCGAATGGGCTCTTTTAAACGGGAACCAAATGGCCAGCTTAATCCTTTACTACCTATTAAAAGTATCGGATTTAAAAGGCAATACGTTCGCTGCAAAAACCATCGTGACTACCGACTTAATCGACAAAATGTGCGCTTCTAAAGGCGTGCCTTGCTATAACACCCTAACCGGTTTCAAATACATCGCCCAAGTAATCCGCGAATTAGAAGGAAAAGAAAAATTCCTAGGCGGTGGCGAGGAGTCCTACGGCTATTTAATCGGCGATGCCGTACGCGACAAAGACGCGGTGGCCTCTTGTGCCATGATCGCCGAATTAACCGCTTACGCAAAAGACCAAGGCAAATCATTATTCGACTTCCTAGCAGAGATGTACGTAGAAAATAACTTCTACTACGAAGGACTTATATCTTTGACCAAAAAAGGAAAAGCCGGCGCCGAAGAGATCAAACAAATGATGATCAACTTGCGTTCAAACGTCCCAGCCACCGTGGCAGGCTCTAAACCAGTTCGCGTTTTAGACTACGAAGGATTAGTTTCTACTGACTTATTAACAGGCGAAACAACCGCGATAAAAGTAGGTTTAGGAATTGAGGCATCGAACGTGATTCAATTAATCTTAGCCGACGGATCTAAAGTTTCCGCGCGTCCTTCCGGCACCGAACCTAAAATCAAGTTCTACGTTTCCGTTAACGCTCCTTTAGCTTCAGCGGCTGACTTTTTCAAGGTCTATGCGGAGTTGCAGAAGAAGGTAGGGGTGATTCAGGAGGATTTAGGTCTTGTGTAGATAATAGATAATAGAGTAGAGATTATAGAGTAGAGATTATAGAGTAGAGATTATAGAGTAGAATGTAGAAAATTTACCATTCACCATTTACAATATCTCTACTCTTTGCTCTCTTATCTCTACTCTTTTTGATAAGGTCATTTCCGCTGGAGATTCCAATTTTATGCTTTGTGCTTTATTCATTCCAAAAAATGGATAAACTGATAAAGAACTAAGATTATCAGGCAATTTTCACACTTGCTACTATTAATTCCGGTGCTTGCTGAACATTTAATTTCTCAAATGATTCAGCGCTGCTATTTTGACACTTCCATATTTGGTGGATTTTTTGATCCAGAATTTTCTAAAGAAACGAAGCAAATTTTTGATCTTGTAGCAGAAGGTAAAATTTTGTGCATCTACTCTGATTTATGTGAGGAGGAATTAATTCTAGCCCCAAGTCGAATAAGTAAATTGGTAGAAAAAATCCCTAAAGAATTCAAACAGAAAATTTTAGTAACTCCCGAATGTCTCGAATTAGCAGCCCTTTATATTAAACACAAAGTAGTGGGTTATACAAGTTTGGACGACTGCATTCATATTGCTACTGCTACTTTATATAGAGTTGACGCACTCCTAAGCTGGAACTTCAAACATATTGTAAACTCAAATAGAATTACTGGTTATAATCATGTAAATTCAGCCTATGGTTATGTCAAAATTCCAATTAAATCCCCTAGGGAAATCATATGAAAAAAGAATTACAAGTAAAGGAAGGTTTTGACACAGTAAAAACATTCCGCCGAATCAAAACAAAAATCAGTCTTGAGATGAAAGATTTGACACCTGAACAAATTATAGCAAGACTAGCAGCAGCTAGTAAGGAGTTTGAAGTAAAGTTTGGAGATAATAGATAATAGAGTAGAGAGTAGGGAGTAGAGAGAGGAGATTTATATCTCAAATCTTTGCTCTCTTATCTCTACTCTTTTTGATAAGGTCATCTCCGCAGGAGATTCCAACTTTATGCTTTGTGCTTTATTCTTTATGCTTTATTCTATGCTCTCTACTCTATAATCTCTACTCTACAATCTCCTCTCCCCCGGATACAACCTATTAAAATTATCCATAAATTCAGCCAATAAAACCAATAACTATGTTGACTGAATCTCAGATCCTTGCCTATAAGCAGGATGGTTATATCCAGGTTCCCCATTTTTTTTCTAAAGAAGAAATTGACTTGTTATTTCAGGTGGCGACTGATGAATCTGTGGTTAATCACGCCTTTGATTTGAATGATCAGACGGGTAAGAAAACGAAGCTAACGCTATGGTTTACAGCTGGGGATGATTCTTTCGGTTTGATGTCGCGTTGTAAAAGGATGGTTACGTCCGTTCAAAGCCTGTTAGGTGAAGGTGAGGTCTGTCATTTTCATTCCAAAGTGATGCAGAAAGAACCGCGCGTAGGTGGTGCGTGGGAATGGCATCAGGATTATGGCTATTGGTATAAAAATGGGTTTCTATTTCCTGAGTCGATGGTTTCGGTGATGATTGCACTCACGGATGCAACTGTCGAAAATGGTTGCCTCCAAGTGTTGAAAGGGACGCATCACATGCAGCGAATTGAGCACCATTTTGCGGGGGAACAGCAAGGGGCAGATATGGTCTTCGTGGAAGAAGCGGCTAAGGTTTCGGAACTTGTTTATTGCGAATTAAAGGCCGGAGATGTATTGTTTTTTCATCCAAATATACTTCACAGATCGGAGGCGAATTTATCAGATAATGCCCGCTGGTCGGTCATATCAGCCTATAATTTAGCATCAAACAAACCATTTTTGGAGAAAAACAAATCCTGTATTACGCCTATCAGCATGGTGCCTGATGAGGCTATATTAGAAAGTGGGAAAAAAGCAGTTATCGGGGCTGACTTCCTAGCTAAAGAAGAAGAGATCACCTTAAAAATCAACAAATAATGGCAAAAGTATGTATTCTAGGTGGTGGTTTCATCGGTCGATTTTACGCTGAATCACTATGTGGCAGACGTAGCAAAGATACCGTCAACGTCGTTTATTCGAGGAAAGAAGCCACCGCTTCTCGCTTTGCAAAGGATTACGATGTTCCTCATTATTGCACAGAAATGGAGGATGCGATTGCGCATCCGGAATCTGAGTTTGTCGTTATTTCCTTACCTAACTATTTGCACGAAGAAGCGGTCATGCTTTGCGTGAAACATAAAAAAGCGGTTCTGTGTACAAAACCTTTGGGCCGAACGGCCGAAGAAGCGTTAAGAATGACCTTAGCCTGTGAGAAAGCGGGTGTTTTTGCGGGGTATTTAGAGGACTTGTGTTACACGCCCAAGTTTTTAAAATCAGTTAAAAGTGTGGAAGAGGGGGCGATAGGAAGAGTTCTTTGGGCTAAATCCCGGGAGACGCATCCTGGTCCGCATGCCGATTGGTTTTGGGATATGGAGAAAGCAGGTGGTGGTGCCGTAGTTGATTTAGGTTGTCATTGCATTGAAATTGCGCGAAATTTTATAGGTAAAGATGTGCTGCCAGTAGAGGTCATGTGCTGGGCAGATACCCAGGTGAAGCCCATTGATGCAGAGGATCATGCGATTGGTTTAGTTAAATATGAGAATGGGGCCATCGGACAGTTTGAAGTTTCGTGGACGTTTAGAGGCGGAATGGACTTGCGGGATGAAGTGATGGGAACGGAAGGTACAATTTGGGTTAATTCATTTTTGCGTACCGGATTTGAGATGTTTACGAGTGGAAACACAGATAATTATGTGGCGGAGAAGGCCGAAACGAATGTGGGTTGGCAGTTCCCAGTGGGCGACGAAGCGCATGAACTAGGTTATCCTACGATGTTTAACGACATGTTTGATGCCTACGAAAAAGGCATTCAACCGCGCGAAACTTTTTATGATGGATACGTAGTCAATGCGATTATTGATGCGGCGTATAAATCGGCCAAAACCAAGCTTTGGGAACCCGTTCAACTACCGGAGTGGCGTGGGAAAAGAGGTCTTTCAAAGCCATCTGTTTACCAAGCTTACGATGAAAAGCATTGGCTTATCAAAGAAGAAATTCTTCCAAATGGAGATAAAAAAATCATTCTAAAAGATAAATCGACAGGCGTAATTTCTGAAATAGCCCTGCATGCCTAAGCTAGTTTAAACTCACTTGTAAAGTGGAATTCAATCTCCGGATTGTTTGTCTGATTCATTCGAAGAATCCAATCTGATTCGGCTAAGAAAACGTAGTTGCCGTCCTTATCTTGGGCGATGTTTTGGCCTTTTAGGCGAACGAATTCTTGCAATTTCTTCGGGTCCTCGGAAGTAATCCAGCAGGCTTTTGTGACAGACATACCTTCGAAACGACACTTTGCACCATATTCATGCTCTAAACGGTATTGAATTACTTCGTATTGCAGGTCCCCTACCGTTCCAACGATCTTGCGATTACCTAGTTGAGGTTGAGTGAATAATTGAGCAACACCTTCATCCGTTAATTGATCGATGCCTTTTTCGAGCTGTTTGGCCTTCATCGGATCGAGGTTAATTAACTCCTTAAAAATTTCTGGAGAGAAAGAGGGAATACCTTGGTAGTTCAAAACTTCCCCTTCAGTCAGGGTATCACCAATTTTGAAGTTACCTGTATCGTACAGACCTACTACATCGCCTGGAAAGCCTTCTTCGATGACCTCTTTGTCTTGGGCCATGAAGTTATAGGGGTTTGCGAAACGTACATTCTTCTTTAAGCGAATGTGCTGGTAAAAAGTATTGCGCTTGAATGTACCGGAGCAGATACGCAAGAAAGCAATTCTGTCGCGGTGTTTCGGATCTAAGTTCGCGTGGATTTTGAAGATAAATCCGGTGAATTTCTTCTCTTCTGGCTCCACGGTACGGATATCGGTGCCACGTGCTTGTGTGGACGGCGCGATTTGGGTGAAGGTATCGAGTAATTCTTGTACCCCGAAGTTGTTTACAGCTGAGCCAAAAAATACAGGAGCGATATCCCCAGATAAATAATCATTGCGATCGAAGGGCTCGTAAACGCCGTCGATTAATTCCACGTCTTCACGCAATTGGTTCGCGTCACGGTCTCCCACGCGAGCGTCTAAGTCAGCTGAATCGATGTCGACAGAGACTACTTCTTTTTCAATTTTGGTTTTATTCGCTGAGAATAAATTCAGCGATTTTTCCATGAGGTTATAGACGCCTTTGAAGTTTTGACCCATATTAATCGGCCAGGTTAAAGGACGTACGGAGATGCCTAATTTTTGTTCTAATTCGTCCAAAAGATCGAAGGGGTTTTGGCCTTCACGGTCCATCTTGTTAATGAAGATGATCACGGGGGTCTTGCGCATGCGGCAAACCTCCATTAAACGCTCCGTCTGCTCTTCCACACCCTTCACGCAGTCAATCACTAAAATCACGGAATCCACCGCTGTTAACGTACGATACGTATCTTCTGCGAAGTCCTTGTGACCCGGCGTATCCAGAATGTTGATTTTTAATTTATTGTATTCGAAGGTCAT
>JACCDN010507572.1_pt1 | contig 58724 bp, 62 predicted proteins | sample 7441691 | NCBI WGS metagenome assembly JACCDN01 (sample SAMN15323439, study PRJNA562643) | freshwater metagenome | isolation source: river surface water | place: USA:Blue River Watershed | collected 2017-08-16 | reverse complement strand
TGTTTGCCGAATATGATTATTTGGGTTATCATTTGAATAATGTTTGTATGATTGGATGTAAATTTTTACCAAACAATAAGAGATTCCAAGATGAATTCGATTTAATTGATACTGCTATTGATGGACTTGTTTCAATGCCAATACAACAGTTAAAAATTTGGATATGTTATGGTGGAGGAATACTTGAACTTGATAAAATGATAGAAGGACTTGCCATTCGGGAAGCGATGAAACAAGACAAGAAAACTTGTCTCGATGTTCCACGAATTTTTCTACCTTATTCACATGAAGATAAATTGGCCACCTTGATTGAGGTTGGATTGTTCATCGTGGAACATCCTGAAAAAGAAAGTGAAACTTATTGGCCATTCTTTTTGTCAAAAGATTTGTATGATCCTCGTGTGTTCAATTTGATTACTAGCTTTCTTAAAAGTGAAGACGAGAATGAAGATTATACAACTTTCAATGTAATTAATAAAATCAAAAATTTTGTGAGATGTCGGGATTGTCTGTACGAAATTTAATTTACTTTTCCCTTTGGGGAACAGTAACTTTATATTTTAAACGTCTTTACGGAGACTGGTTAAAATGAGGCGCTCTTCCTCAATGGCATTTTTCTAACTGGTTCAGGTTGGGGAAATTTAGTTTTGGCCAGTTGAAAACCAATATTAAACATTTCTTTTCGCTGATGTTCAGACAAATTAAAATTAAATGCCGACGCGGTTGAAGGAATATTCAGGTCTTGAATACATCCCTTAATTTTGTGTGGATTATGGTAATTGTATGGCATCGAGAGAATTGCAAGCAGAAATTGGATATAATTTTCATCTCCGAAAACCATATTTTCTCCTCCGAGATTAATGCCGAGAATTTTATGATGTGCTTCATGATAATATTCAATTGGATAATTACAAATTAAACCTCCATCAAGATATTCCTTTCCATTGTATCGACAACGATCAAATAACAGAGGGACATTTGCGCTCATTCGAATTGCTTCAATCACCGAAAGATTTGGATGAGTATCAACATTAAAAAACTCAGGACGACGGTCAGTCACGTTAAAAGCTACAATAGTGAGATGATTACCAAATCGATTTTTAATGTCTCGAAAAGTGGGAATATAGCCAACTTTATCTCGAATCATCTTTTCGAGATGATGACTAATGATTTGCCAAGGAAGAATGCCTTGACCATTGAGAAGTTTGTGTAGTTGAAGCTTTTGAATGTCATTGAAAAATTTTTGCTTTTCAATGTAATATTTAATTTCAATTGCCTTATATCCAATTGCTAATAAGGTACAAATGATTGAACCGATTGAAGTTCCAGCATATGAACTAATCTTCATGTCATACGTTTTCTCAAAGTAAAACAAGGCTCCTAATGCAGAAATACCTTTGATTCCTCCGCCAGAAATGACCAAAGTATTTGTTTGATCGAGAGGAAATTCTTTCTGCGGCACTGTTGAAAGGAAGGACATTTCTTTCCTTTTGAAACTCGAACGATTGTTTAACCAGTCCTTCGGAAGATTTAATTAATCTTTTAATCTTTAACGAAATCAAAACCCATTCAATCAAATTTGAAAAGATTAATACCTTATTTGAATGTCATTTGGTGATACCGCTCTTCCCACTCGAAAAGTTCCCGTATGTTCAGTTAAACTTCCAGTTGGAGAAATGTAATAATATAGTTGCGATAATCCTGTGTAACCTCCTACAACCGCCCCGTGCAAAGCAATTGGACCCGTTTCTTCTCGGAGAATTGCTTGTCGTGCAACTCCATAAAAATTAGATCCAGTTGTAGCCGAACCTTGATAATCATAAACCAAATTAATTCCCGCTTCTAACGTATCAGTTTCTTTGTAAGAACCAAGCAACGCATATCCGGAGTGAGCAGCGTAAATCTGAGGATTGTTTACGGTAAATGATTGAGTATCGATGTATGGAGTGAGATGTAAGAGGGGAGACGTTCCTGTAATTGAATCGATGTTAAATCCAAACTCTCGAGCGATTAATCCTCCTGCAGTTGAGGCTGCAGCCATCAAAAATTTTTTACTATTTCGACCTCGATGGAGAAGAGTTTTTAAAGTTGAAGTAGTGTAAGAGCCAAGAAAATCTTCGAAATTCACATTCGCCGAAACTGAAGCAGTTCCACCTGTATGATTGACAGTTAAAATATCTCCACTTGTTCCTCCTGGAATAAGAAAATATGAATAATTATCTTTGTTGAAAATATTTTCAGCTTGCCAGAGGTGAATTCCGTTGAGTAGATTAACTCTAGTGGTTCCGATTTCAGTATAAACTGAAGAATAAGGATTGACAGAAAAATATTTCACTTCAGCTCCAGTAAATCCGGTGATTGTATGAATTGAGGTCAAATAATCAATTGTTTCACCCGATCCTGTACTTGCCGAATAAATTTTTCGAAGGAAGCATGTTCCACTTGCAGATCCAACTGTAAATCCAGTTGATAACCGAGAAGCCGCTGGTGCGGTTCCACCTGTATATTGCACTAGATCGAGAAAAGGTTGGACAATTGAGTTGGTCAATACATAATAGGCATCTGGACGTGAAGATGATGCAATGGTTGATTCAGTAATTCCAGCTGCAGTTGAATGGAAACCAAGATTACCCCAATACAAAACAAAGCCGGTATTACTGAGTGTAACTCCTTCGAAGATATAAAATCCAGCTGACCGATACATTAAAAGAACACTTCCGGTATTATCATGAACAGCACCAATCAAGCCAGTATTTTCCTGTGCGATCGTAAATGGTGAGGCAGTCGGAGCAAATTGAGACAAATCAAAATCTCCGAGAATTGCATTATGTTGAGCAGCCATTGTATCATTCGAAGCTCCGAAACTAATTGCTCTTGGTCCACTTAATGGTAAAATTACTTGTCGAGTAATTAAACTTCCAGCAGAAAATAAAGTCGAACCACCTGAAGATAAAAATTTCTCTCGATAATTAAAATTTCTAGCTTTTGCTTCAGTCCCTGTAAAGAAGAGTGAAACAAAATCTCCAGTGTTTAAGTCATCTAAAGTTCGATATTGTTTGACAGTTGTTGACGACACTCCAGTTGGGCCTTGTGCACCGGTCATTGACGATTGAGGTCCAGTTGGCCCAGTTGGGCCTGCAGGTCCAGTTGGACCGGTCGCTCCTGTGTTTGAAGCCGATCCAGCGGGGCCCGTTGGACCAGTTGGACCAGTTGGACCAGTAACGTTTGTTCCTGCCGGCCCGGTAGGACCTGTATTTCCTTGAATTCCAGTTGGTCCTGTCGCTCCAGTTGGTCCTACTCCTCCGGTTGGCCCGGTTGGTCCTGTCGCTCCAGTTGGACCGGTTGTTGCAGCAGAACCAACGGGCCCAGTCGGCCCTGTTGGGCCTACTCCTCCGGTAGGTCCAGTTGGACCAGTTGTTCCTGCAGGTCCAGTTGCACCTGGACTACCAACTCCGATTGCTCCTGACGGACCGAACAAAGCGAAAATTGGGATTTGTGTATTCAAAATCTCTGCGAATGGTACAATTCGAGACCCGGCAAGCACAATTCTCGACATTTGTTAATTCTTTTCCTTTTTGAAGAATAAAAACTTTTTACTGAAATTTTAATCGAGTATTGCCTGAAATTCTGATGGTGAAATTACATTCCCGGCTCGAAATGCCGTAACAGAAGAAGTCAGACTACCGTTAGAAGGATTAATATAAATAGGTCCAAGAGATAAGTTTTGAAACCCTCCAATAATTGTCGTATCAAATCCAATAGTCCCTCCATTTCCTCCCGATGCTGGACCGATCATAAATCCATCAATTCGAGAGCCTGAAACAGCTGTGTCAGAGCCAGACTCTCCAATTACAAAATATCCAGCGGTGCCTGTAGTATTAATTGGACTTGACATCAAATAGTAACCGTTTCCGCTACATCCAAGAGCACCATTAGGTCCTTGAAATGGAAGTCCGGCTTGACCAAAAGAACCAGTGAAAATTTTAAAGTTTGAACAAACTGTTGCAGTACTCGACACCGGATTAAATACAAATTGACGATGAAAATATTTACCGGTTCCATGTGTACCTGTAAATCCAAATAGGCCAAATCGCGAACCATAATTAGTTTGATTATAAAAGAGTAGTTTTTTCTCATTTGAAATCATCGATTCTTGATCGAATACACCTCCATAGCTAATTGAGCCCGATGAAATTGTTCCTCCGGTTAGAGGAAATGAAATTAAATCAATTGAAGCAGTTCCGGGTAGGCCTATCCAACAAGTTGAAGATGAAACGTGAATTAAATCTCCCTGCCAAGGAAGACTTAGATTGGTTGCTGGTGTAACTACGGAAGATAAAATGGAAATAGGAGGCGGAGTTAATCCGTTGAAAAAATTCGATCTTCCAGCCAATAAAGAGCATTGCACTCGATTTTGATTGCGTTGATTGGTAACTAATAAAATCTTATCAGTTCCATTTTCATCAGTATTTAATAATTTAATTAAACAAGATCCAGTTCCTCCAGTTGAACCGGATGCTTGAATAGTTGTCGTAGATAAACTTGGATTTGAAAGCCCAATACCTCCTCCGGGACCGGAAACTGTGATCACATAAGAAAGTAATCCTGCAACAGGTGCTGAGTTATCTTGGAAAAGATAAAATGCATAATATCGACTTCCGGTTGAAGCAGCCAAGACACGATATGACGTGGTAATTGAACGATCGGTAACCAGAGAAAGAGCTCCGGTGGTTGTTGCTCGACCATTGACAATATGCAGAGGAAAAATTCGATGACCAGCTTGCGATGGTTGATCGACAACGATAATTGCATTTGTTTGATCTGCACTTAAAGCTCCATCAATCTTTTCGATTGAATTTGATCCATTAAAAGAAGTTAAATTAATTGATGAATGTATTGACATATTAAATGTAACTGGAGAAACATCAAAATTGTCGATCTGTAATGAGGAGGAATTCCGATATAAAGCAATTGCTTTATTTCCCGTCAAAGAGAAAAAGAGAAACGAATTTGCATCCGCAATACTAGCATTAAATGAGGAACCCGTCATAAATCTATCTGGTCTATAGACAAATTTTCGATAAAAGTGTCCGGGAATATATTCCATTGCATCTCCGTTATTAGTATTGTGGACCATCAGCATAGTTTTCGCTTTCGAATGTTGATCAAGTGGATCAGGCCCGGGAATACCTTGAACTCCACCTTGTGTATTTGCAGGTCCGGTAGGACCGATTCCACCAGTTGGACCTGTCACTCCTTGAAAACCTTGATCACCATTTGGTCCAGCCGGGCCCATTAAACCGGTTGCACCTGTGGAGCTTTGGCCAGATGCATTTGCTCCAGTTGCTCCAGTTGGACCTAGACTTCCCTGTGGACCTGTCGGACCAATTGATCCAGTAATACTTCCCTGAAATCCAGTTGGTCCTGTTATACCTCGTGGACCAGTTTTATCAGCTTGGCTTGCAGAAAGACCAGTTGGTCCAGTCGGTCCTGTAATATTTCCAGCGGGTCCTGTCGGCCCGGTTGGAGAAGAACCTGTTGGCCCGGTTGGCCCCGTTCCGAGACCAAATCCAAATCCAAATGCAAGATTTGGATTGAGCCCGACATTTCGAAATGCGGGGAAACGAACAAGTCGACTCATTTCTCTAACAATAGAAAAATGATCTTTTTCGAAAAAAGATTGTGCATTTATTGTCTCAAATGCTTTCACAATTGCAACAAATTTCAGAGTTAATTCAGTTAAGACTACATTTAGATTTGCCTACGCCAAGCTACGCTAAGAAAATAGCCAATCTATTTGTAAATTTATCTGAAGAAGAACAGTTCGAGTGTTTATTTGAACTTGAACAACAGAAAGAAGTTTTGTTCGCACAATGCGACCCGGATATAATCGAAATGAATCGAAAAGTTTTACAAGATTCCTTAATTGAAGTTGAATATCTTCGAGTCTTATATCTAAATTCAGAATTAACAGGACCAGGTAAAATCTTTGAATCAAGCTTAAATTATCTTGAAACCTTGCTGATTAAGATCAAAGCTTATTTGTAAATGAAATAATTTTTCTCCTCGAGAGGAGAAAAATTTGTTTATCTCAGTTGAACAGTCGATTCTTGAGAGGTTTGAGAATCAAGTAAAGGACGAACTGGAAAGAAAATTCGATGAACTCGAGTAATATGAAGGAGGACAAATACCGTCAAAACGATTGTCATAAAAATACCATAAGTTGTGTATTTGGTTTCAGCAAATCCATAGATAATGGCGCCAAGGAGAAGCAAAGCTTTGATCACTTGAAAAGTAAATTCCTTGTATAAACTGCATTGTTGGTGCTGCTCTTCGTCGATTGGAATCATCCTGGATTTAAAATTGATTTAATCAAAAGATGAATCAATTTTTAAAGGTGAATGAACATCTCTCAAGTTGAAACCGTCCCAAAGGGACTTGAAACCGTCCCAAAGGGACTTGAACCTTCCCATCGATTCTCTGAGATCCGAGGAAATCTTTTCGATGATGTCAAGAATAGTCTTGGACACTGTGTGAGTAGAGATTTCAAAATGATGAAGGGGATTGCTTATCATTTTAGATTTAAATTTGGACGCGTCGATGAACTCGAAAAGCAATCTGTTTCGGTTGGACAAGTTGCATACTTGAAAGAAAATGACCGATATCTATTTTATTTGGTCACTAAAGATAAATATTATCATAAACCTACATTGAAGACTCTTCAATTATGTTTAGAATATTTAGTTCGATTATGCAATTCGTTAAATGTTAAAGAAATATCAATCCCGAGAATTGGTTGTGGACTTGATCAACTTTCATGGGATGTTGTGAAAATGTTATTGATTAAAATAGTTTGTCCAGTTGTGAAAGTGAATGTTTATTCTCTTGATGATTAAATGTCCCGTGGGACTAGTAAAAATTTTTGTTTAGCATTTGAATATTTGAATTGAATGTATTCAATTCAAATATTAAGTTTTATTCTTCATCTCAGGATGGTTGTTTTCGTTTCGAAGATTGATCATCTTTTTTGTCAAGCAATTCAAAGATAAGGAGAATTGTATCTAGATCGGCATTCGAATCGAAACTCTCTTCCCAAAGCACTTGATCATTTGAGAGAATAGTTACATTATTATCTTCTTGTTTGATCAGTCCTACGGGACGTTTGATCAACCAAATATTACATTTTGGATCATCAAGCAACTTGTCAATCATTTGATAAGCCTTGGTATCTGGTGTGGGATATGCAGCCTTATTCGCTGACAAAATATAAACCCAGAAATCTCGAGGTCTTTTAGCCAATAAATCAGATCGTTGTACCGTAATCATCTTTGCTTTCTTTTTAGAAAGAAAAGAATTCATTTTTTCTGGCGGGTTAACGTACCTTTTATCGATCTCCAAAATATTTAATCGGTCGTCCGTCATTCTCCGGTCTCACTCGCAATAGTGGTGGTTCATATCCCATTTCTTGGTTTCTCCGACGGATCTCTGCCTGATTTTCCGCAATCATATTCGTGACATGTTGGTCAAATTCAGCTTGTCTGCCGAGACGGGCAAGTCTCTCTTCCTCATCTAACTGTCGATATAATTGCCGAACTCCTTCAGTTGTATGTGGACTGTAATACGTTTGTTGTGCCAGCGAACCTGTTCCAAGCAGGACAGAGGCAAGAGCAGTAATAATCAAGAACTTGTTTGTAGACGGCCCCTGGGAAGAATTTCCACGAAAGAGGGCAATAATTGTCATCAATAAAGAAAGACCGACCGCGATCAGTTCAAATAATTCCGAATCCACACCGAGAGGCATTGTTTCTTTGAAAATGGAAAAAATAATTTTGACAGAATTCTTTGTCTCCCTCGAGAGGGTAGACAAAAGTTTATATATCAAATGGTTTACTCGAACTTAAGTCGAATAAAATGTTCACTTACACTTTCGGGTTTTACATTTTCATTTTTGTTATTTGATGGTTCTGATGGTTCGGGAAGAACCAAAATTTCCAAGTTAAATGAACCATTAAATCGAGTCCATTGAATCTCTTTCAGATGAAATCCTCGAGCTTTACTCCATTCATTAATCACTTTTAAAATAGATGAATGAACTTGATTTGGAATTGAAATACAATTATCATTTGGGTCCTTTTGATCTGGAATTGATGGAGACTTGTCCATATAGAATACAACAAAATATCTAAGACATTGATTTGGGTCAGGAAATACTCCCGATGTGACAACATCGTTTAAATATCTCTTATCTTGAAGATCCAGATCACCAATTAATTTCTCAAAGGTAAAGATACCGAGCCACTTATTTAATTCGGCCAACTTGAGATTTTTAATTTTCTCTTGAGCTACCGTGTTAAAATTCGTACAACCATAACCCAAATCCCAAACCCAAGACTTTTGATACGCGTCAATAAAATCAAATGTATTTTCAGATGCCATTGATGGAAAGTTCTGTTTGCCAAAAGAATAATAATTCAATTTGAGACCGGAAAAAAATCAATTTTAACTAGTCCCATAAGGACGTTTAACCAATTCAAAAAGGCTTGAGGAAATTAAAAAAGTGATTCATTAAATCGACTGATTTCAGAAATCCCTTCAATTCAAACCACTCTTGATGGGTCAAGCAAGATCATTAAATCGCGATAGCATAATTATGGAGTCAACCACTGACAAATTATTCGAATTGACTGATGATGAAAAGAAACACATTTGGCCGTATGAAGCTGAGCTAAACGATAGCATACCCGACCGAGAAGGTATTAATCAACCTAAGGTGAGTACAATTGCAATTACATATGATGGAAAATTGCAATCGGGACATAATTTCCCGGCTTTACGTCGATCAGTGAAATATGGAAATTTTGACGATAAGATCTATGTCTGGTCTGAGAATGGAGTTCCTCATTCACGTGAAGAGTATCGAGCTGCACTACAAATCGAATCTTATTCGAGAGCTTGGCGTTATTTTGGACTCGTAGAAACCGAAGATTATTCTTTTGCCTCATATTTGAAGCGCATGGTTAATGGAAAAATTCCAGATAATGGGCTGGTTGAACTTGGATATGAATCTCGAAAGGATCTTGAGAAAGACCAGAATTTTAAATGTGTAGTTATGAAGGATGGGCAGCCAGTTTCGAATGATGAAATTACTTCTCTTTGCCAAACAAAACGAAAAGAAATTCGCGAGAAATTTAACTTGGCCAAAACACACATTGGTACTTATTACGACGATGGCTCTTCCGGAGAAATTATGTAATCAACTTTCACAAACATTGAAAAAGTTAATACTTGTATAGTCAACAAAAAGCTGCGTTTGATCTTGTGTATCAAGAGTAAAGGCAAATACAATATCGATCTGTTCTTTTTCTTCGTCTAGAGTTCCCGTCCATTCAATGCTGGTCACCTTGACTCCTCGTTTTTCTGCCCAAAGTTCGATTAATGCATTGATCTTTGCCTTTAGACAGCATGATAGAGTAACTGTTTTTGAATCGGAATTTTCGGAAACTGGTTTTTCAAGATGAATTGTACGAACGTTCTTTTTCTCATCCTCTAGCCAGCTGATATCCTGATTGACCAGTGAAGTGACTATTGTTTGAAAATTAATATGATTAAACCATTCTCCACGCTGATTTTTGAGCTCGAGCGGAGTTCGATATCGTCGGAGATCGATAAAACTTTCGACTCCGTTGATTGTAAAATCGAGGTCCTCAAAGGACATTTTTCTCAATTTTAACCAGTTCCCCAGGAACGTTTAAATACACCTTTTTATGGAATGGAAAAATTTTGTTCTCGAAAGAACAAAATAGGAATTTCAAAGCAGTTATGGAATTGCACGTAAGACAGACAAAAATGTACCTCCACAATATTTGTCTAACGAAAGTAGCTCCGTTTCGATTCGAACTCCAAATTTATTTTCGATTTTTTCTCGTGCAATCTTCTCGCAAGAGTTTACAAATTGTTGAACGTTTTGTTCCCTAACATTTGCTCCCCATTCAAATTCCAATTTAAATGGAGATAGCTGGAAAATTACAAAATTGGCAAGTGATTTTAAAACTCTTTCAATGCTATACACATTAAATGCAATATCCTTAATCTTGATAATAAGGGACTTCGTTCTAAGAGGTCTGTCTCTATATAAATCAAGATATCTTAAATTTCTTTCGTACACTATCGGACCGAAAAGACCACATCCAAGATTCCAATATGCAACCATACTTTTAAACTGAGTAGTAGGTCCAATTGCACCAATTATAGAAGCATCTACATCCGAAATGTCAAGATCAATGTCTGACCAATCGTCTCGAGAATGTACCGAAAAAATGCCTTTTGTTTCTTGTTTATCTTCAGTTGAGAACAAAGCATCGAACTTTTCTGTACCATCAAAATAGTTGAGAAGATTTTCGACTTTATACTCTTTGTATGCACGAAGCAATTTAACTTTAACTAGTTTAGAGTTTTTAACCGGTCCTTCGGGACATTTAACCACTCCAGGGAGTTCTCGATTTATTTCTTGAGCCATGAGACAATTAGAAATGAATATATTTTCCTTCTCGAGAGAAGGAAAAATCATTTTTCAATTCATCTTATTGTTTGAACATTAATTTTCTCCTTGAAAAATAACCGAAGAGCCAGTTTCAAAATTAAATCCGCTCATTTGATACAAAGTAATTTTCGTAATCGGATTGGTATTCATCCAAATGCCTTGAATCATTGTAGCAAAAAGATGTCTACCATCTACAATTCCACTTGGAAAATAACCACATGCATAACAACTGTAAGTTTTGTAGTTGTATGTCCCGGTATAGAAAGGTATTTCAAATTCGAAAAATGACAACGTTCCTGTTAAACCTCTATTCCCAATTGCCATACCCAAATCTCCACCAGAAACTGAAGAATGATTATATGATCCCGATGGCATTATCGATCCAGAAAATTGAACGTAATGTAAATTAAACCCATAATTATCTCCTGTATCATCATTAAATCGAATACCAACTCGCTCAAAGAGGGAAAAATTATTTGATCTTAAAAATCCAATTCCTCGAATCTGTGAAAATTTTTGATCTACATTATAGCTAATGCTTGAAGTTGCAGATGTGATATCTACAGTTCGGAGAGAAAAATACGACGAAGTTGAAACATTTGCAACTCCGGTCGCTCCAATTGGCCCAGTTGGTCCGGTTGCCCCGGTTAAAACGGAATATTGGGCTAAGCCTCCAAGGAATGAAAGATTTGACATGCGATTTTAATCTTTGGGGGGGTAATAAATTTATTTTTCAAATTAAAATCCGTACAATTTCACTGCCGTTCCAGTCGCGAACAACGCTCCACTCGTGCTGAAAAAAGTTATTCCTGTCAAAGGAAGTAAAGTAACTGCGATCGATACCATCACTGTTGCATGATAGCCAGTTCCAGGATAGAAAAATCCGACATTATGAGATTGCATGTAGCATGGATATCTATACACACCAGTTTCAGTATAATTAAATATATTAAAGTTTGCAGTCGCAAAAATTCCAGTTGGCACTCCACTACCGGGAGCAGTCATCAAATTGGCAAATGTTGAAACATGTGAAAAAGAATCTCTGTCAAAAACCGAAAAAATGTGTCCCGCATTAATATTGACTGACGCAGTGTTGTTATTTACTTGCATTCCTACTCCAGATGTGACTCCTGGATCTGCAATGCGGAAAAGAGTTTGCAAACGCAAATGATTATATGTCTGGGGAATGTTTGCAAAAGTGATTGTACCAGTCGGAGAGTTAACAACTGCAGATGCAATTAAATTTCCTCCCCCAGCTGTAATTATTGTAGATCCAGTTGGACCTGTTGGTCCGGGTAATCCAGTTGGACCTGTAACTAACGCTTGATTGAGTAATGAAAATTGAGTGTCAACATTTTTTTGGACTGCACTCAAGAGTTGAACTGGGAATTCCGGATTGGTCAATTTGAAATTCATTTATGAAAGATAAAAAATATTTATCCAATTAAATGGCAACTTCGATTCGATTGTTGAATCAACTTTTATCCCAAGAATCTGGAATCGAAACCGCGTTTCCAGAAACAATTACTGGAGGAGTCGGATCCACTGGGGCAACTGGAGATTATCAATCTGGTGAAGTGTTTCTCGGTGAACAAAAAGTACTTGCAACTGGAACCTTCCTCGAATATACAAATATTCCTCAGACTTATCGACATCTTCGAGTGAGAGCAGATGTCAGAACTTCACATCCTACATCAACCACCTTGACTCTAGGCAGTTTAACTTTAAATAATGTTTCAGCAGGAACTACTTATTCCATGAGTCAAGTATTTACGCTTTCGATGCTTTTCTCCCATAAAACAAGCGGTCAAATTTATTCGCAATCAAGTTCGTCAGGATTTGTTACCAATATTTGGTCAATGGTTCCCGGTCTTGGTCTTAATTTTTCGGGGCACTATGATTTGATTTTTCCAAATTATGCAGTAACTGGAGTGAGAATTGGATACGGAAGAGATGAAAGTGGAATTGCCTCTCAACGAGCTTCGGGAGGTTTTCAAATGTTTAATTCTTACCATTCAACTCAAACCGCTCCAATTACAGCAGTTAAATTCACTACGAACGGCTTTGGTTATGGTATTCATCCTGGCTCGACAATTCAGTTATTTGGAATTCGATAAATAGGTTCTCGAAAGAACTTATTATTTAGAGAATATTGCTGTATACTCTTTTAAATTGTGAGTCAGCTCGATCTTACAAAAATTTTTCTCTTCGATTTTTGTATTTTTAATCGACTCGAGTATCAATGCTGTCATTTGTGGGACATTCTCAAGATTGCAAGACCGAAACGAGAATTCGAGCTTAAATGGAGAGTATTGCATTGATAAAAATCTTGCAAAACAAGCAAAAAAATCTTTCACATCGTTGATGAACAGGCGATGATCTGAAATTCGAATCAAAATATGTTGGGTTTTAAGAGAAGCACCACGATAGGTAGAAAAATGATGAAGGGGTCGTAGACGTACTCTCCAGCTGAAATAACCGCTTCCGTAGTCCCAGTTCGCTGTAATCATTTTACATTTAAAGTTCACTCCAATTGCCGTAATTGCAGATGGGTCGAGCGAAGCATCAAAGATGATATCGTCTGTGTTAAGTTTGTTCTCAGCGACTGAAAAGATACCTTCAGTTTCTTGATCACCCTTCTTGAAAATGACATCAAACTCAGCTCTTTCGTCGAAATACTTATAGATCTCGCTTGCATCATAATTTTGCCTACCTTTGAGCAGCCGAATTGAAGTAATTTGTTCGGATGAGTTTGACATGTTGATATGTTAATATTTCGATGATTCAATATTTTTCCTTCTCGAGAGAAGGAAAAATCAGTTTTAAACATTTAATTTAATTCACTCGATAATCTCGAATGTAAGATCGACACTCACGTCATACCATGTACGAACGTAACCATCAATAGCGATCAGAAAATTATCTCGATTTTCTTGAGGCAGTTGATTGATATCCTTATAGGCGAGTGAAATTGTTTTTGCTTCAATAATCTTTCCATTTCGACGATTAAAAAGTTCTTCACCGGTTTTGACCAAATCAAATTGGACATACTTTTTGAAATTCTTGACAAGGTATTGATAGACCTCGTCTTTGTCTTGTGCTTTCATGACAGCTACAAGAATATCCTGTTTAGGATAGGCATTCTTTCGAATAATGAAGTTAAACTTTTCTTGAGCCATGTTACGATTTATGATTTACTCTTTGTATTTTGAACTCAAAATAATGGAAAGTGAATATCTTTTCTTTCTCGAGAGAAGGAAAAATCAGTTTTGTTTTTCGATGTGACAATTTCATACTTCACAATTTGATAACTTCCATTTCACCTTGATCGACAATATGAAAAGTGTTATGAATGTATCCTTCAACAAGAAAAATAAAATTTTTCCCCGTTTCTGGAGCACAAGCTCCGAAATCCGTGTACAGTTGATCGAGGGAATTGTACAAAGGTGTGTCTAGGCTTTTTCTTGTCATACCTTCGTAAAAAGTATAGACGCAACTTATCGACTGGAATATACTTTTTGTACTTGACTGTCAAATAATTAATTACATCTTCTCTTGATTTAGCTGAGAAGATGGCGATCAGCTCACTTGAACACGTTCCATAAGGACTCGAAGCAGAATCTCCAACAGTGAAAAGACGATTTGGTTGACTCGAAGCCATTGATTGACAATTTAACTAGTTTAGAGAGTTCTACGGGACGTTTAATTAATGTACTTATCTGTAACGAAAAAAATCATTTTTCCATTAACATTATTCATTCAAATAGAAGCATTTCCGACATCGAGGTTGATAACTCTCACTTCCGCCGATTAAAATGGTTTCTTGAGATGCGACCATTTTCTTCGTATGAGATGCTTCTTCTCCACATTGACTGCAAATAGCTCGTAAAGGAATCAATTCATCAACACAAGGAATAATTTTGGCAATGCTGGGAAAAGGTTCTTTCTTCCAATCGGATTTCAAGGCTGAAATAATTACAGTTTTGTCTTTGGCCCAGACATCAGCGAGCTCGAGATCGGGGAAGAATTGTCCTTCATCAATTAAAATCACATCGGCATCTGTAATCGATTTCTCATCAACGTCTCTCAATTTATCAACCGCAAAAGTTGCTTTCATACTTTTTGCACTATGAGAACAAATGTCTTGAACTGAATAACGATTATCCCCTCGATACTTAATTAAAACAATCTTTTTCTTTGCGATCAAATACCGATGTGCCTTGGCCAACAATGTTTCAGTTTTACCTGCAAACATACATCCGAGGATGAGTACCAATTCACCTTTCATTCAAAATGTCGTTCTTTTTATAAATAAAGAAATTCGTTAATTTCTTTCCACGAAAGGAAAGAAATGATTAATCGTCGTGGTTCAACAATGCGAATGCGTTTTGAAGATAAGTTTTCAAGTTGATTTGTCGTTCGCCCCTTGAAATAATAGCCAAATCAAGTGAAAAGCTGTAACAAGCTTGTGCAAAACCATCGGTTTTTTCAAAGAACAAAACAATATTGTTAGTCAAGAGCGAATAATTGGCTCGAAATGGGAGGCTTGGTCCTCGATCAAATTTTTCAGATTGATGAAATTCACCGCATCCCAAGTTGCATTCAATTCGATCGTAGATTTCATCGTCGAAATAAGCCATTGAAAAAATTTCCTCTTGAAATTCGAATGAAATTGAATAGTTGATTTCTTTTGTAATTTTTTCGAGCAATTGCTTGGTTTTATCTCGAATTAGATCAAGATTTTTTCGAGACAATCGTTGAGTCATCAATTCAAAGAAAAATGAACTTGATACAACTCGTGTATCTCCATCGCCGAAATCTTTTTCATCATCTTTGCAATCCGAATCATTCGAGGTAATTTTGAGAGACATTTCTTTTCAACAATTTTCCTTGGAGGAAAATCAGTTTTATTATCACAACAATAAAACTGATTTAAAGATTTTCTCCCTTAATAAAGCCGTCATGAACAAGGACTTAATCTTATCTGAGCTTTTGGGAGATGTACATCGAACTATTCGGGAGTTGCCCTGCCCAATGATGAGGGCTTTTTGGATCTGTCCAGAAAAGAATATCAACATTGATGTCGCTGGTTATGATCAATTTACTTTCACTGAAGTTGAACATACATCCGCAATTCATCTTTTTGTTGGCGATCTTCCAATCGCTTCACTATCAGTTCCAGAAGGAGTCACAAAACTTGATTGGAAGATTTCAATTCCTTCCTTTTTGAATCGAAGTAGTCCGTTCTCATTTTCTTTCACTTACCGAGGATCTCGAATTCAACCTCGAATTTTTGCCCAAATGTGGACTGTTTCATCAGAACAACTTGAAAAACTTAAGCAACAAGTAAATGGAATGCGCTTTGCCATTGAAGATACTGAAGTTTGGTTGCAAAAAGATCAAGTCAAGCTTATTCCTGGTTCAAATCAAGAGCAAAGATCTTATCGCTATTCAGCTATTTGTTTGAATGAGTTGAATTAATCAATTCAAAAAGTTCTATCATTTAATTTTTCCTCAAGAGGAAAAATTATTCTTCTGAATCTCGACGTGGAGCAGCGAGAAGAGTTCGTTTTGGAATCCATCGTGATGTCCAAAGAGGTATTTTATATTCTAGCCGTTTGTGGTGATTATCAACGAAGCAAGCTTCAAATTGCTTTTCAATGTTATCAATTTCTTTTTGAGTGTATCCGAAAGCAAATTGTGAAATCAAAATTAGCAATCGAGGATCATATACATCTCGAAGTAGAAAACTTGTCCAACAATTTTCCGTCGCAGACAATCCGCAAAGAGTCAACTCGGCCAATGGATCGTATCCATAGTCACGATCAATCTTTTCTCCAAGCATTCGAACAATTATTTCTATCAAATGATCAAGATCGTGTGTATTATCGTCAAGAAATCCCATGCTGTGGTAACGAAATTGAATATTTCCTTTCGAATCTTCGATCACCATCAATGACAATCCCTTGACTTTATAATAAGCACGCGTCAGGATCGTAACAATGTTTTCGTTGTATTGTTGGAGAAATTGAAGAAATCTTGGTTTATCCTCAAGTTTGAAGATTCCCGGTATCTTTGAGAGATCGGTATTTCCGTGATCATCTTCAAACTCGGCTTCGGTTCTTCGAGTGAACAAGTTCGGCGAAAAATGGAAATATAACATTCCTTGATCTTCATTCAGATGTAAATTAAATATTCTATCAGTAACAGGCCCGAATAAAGTTTTGCCCAGTTTCTCAATCAAAGTCTTGGCTTCAATCCGAAAGATCTCAATTGGATTGAATGGCTTTTCAACATCTTTACTTTCACTCTTTCTCTCAATTGAAGTTTCCATTCTTTTTCCTCAAGAGGAAAGAGAGAAAGAGAATCAATTTTCTACAATGGTGAAGCGGCTCGCCAAATCAAATCAAAATGGTCAGCAAAGTTCCAAATCTGAATTAAGAGTCTTGGATCATAGAGATCTTCAACCAGAAATGGTATTCTAATAGCCAAACCACTTGCGATCAATTCAACAAACACTTGAGGAAGAAGATAAATATAAAATTCATCATGTATTCCAAGTGTAAATGATCGTTGATATTCTTGCCGGAAAAGAGATTCATTTGGTTTTCCATCAAGTTCGATCATCATCTCAGGATAAAACATCCGTGGAAGTTCATCTCCGGGTTTGAAATCAATGTCGAGACGATCAATTGGAAGTTTTTGTTCGCATAACAAGAGTTCGCGAATATTCCTGATATCTTGAAGAAAAAGCCGTTTAAACTTTTCGATTTGAAGTAAGTTCTGAAGCGGAATTTTTGTTGCAAAATAGGAATCAACCTGAAGTCCTTTAAAAATATCTTCTCTCTCACTTTCATTCCAAAAGCTGGCAATTTTTCCTTTACATCCATCAAGAAGACTCGCAATACAGTCAATACGATCGAAATCAGGATGTGAAATATTCATTTTGATGTCAATCAGACAAACCAATTTGTTATCTCTTGCCATAGTACAACAGCAAATCAACAGTAGACATGGATCTGTTGTCCCGAAATTGATTAAACCAATATTTATTTCAATCTTTTGAATACCATTTTGGATAATGCTCTTGGTTGCCGCTAGGGAATTATCCAACAAGTCTGGTTCAACTTGATTATGTTTAATAGATTCTGCAAACTTGGTAAAATATCGGGGTAATGAATCGCTGTACCATAGCCATTTTATGGCCATAATTAATCTCTTCCCCCTTTCTTCGAAAAGAGAGGGATTTTTTCAATTTTTCGTTTTGCTTACGAGAAAGAAATCATCAGCAAACCACCAAATCTGAATTAAAAGTCTGGGATCGTAGAGATCTTCAACAAGAAAAGGTATCCGTTCAAACAATCCAGTTGCAATGATGTTCACAAACACTTGAGGAAGGACATAGATGTAACCTTCATTATTTATTCCATATGAAACTATGCGTTGATATTCTTTCTCAAGAAGAAATCCATTTGGTTTCTCGCGAGATGCAAAGATCATTTCAGGGAAAAACATTCGAGGAATTTTTTCCTCTGGAGGTATATTTAATTTAAGTTCATTAACCTGAAATCTTTGATTGGCAAGCAGAAATTTACTAATGCTGTCAATCTCCTGAAGATGAAGACGCTCTATCTTGCCAACAAGAAGTAAATCTTCAGGCTCAATTCTTGTAGCTATGTAACTAAATGTTTGAAGTTTTTCAAAAACATCTCTTAGTCTTAATCCGGTTTCATTAATTAGACAGAATAATTTTCCTGTACAAGCACGTAGAAATTCGGGAATACATTTCAATCGAGTGAAATCGGGATGTGAGATATTGACTAGCATTTCAATCAAAATAACATCCATATGTTGATTGGTGTATGGGTGAAAATTAACTAATGTATGAGGACTTTGCCAAAGATCTATCATCTCGACTTGAAATTTTATGGGAAATTGTCCGACTTTTTGTTTGGTAAAATTGGAACAACGATGAAACAAATATTCCGGAACTTGATTTTGTTGGGCACATCTCGCAATTTCAAGCAAACACTCCGGAATTTTTTCATCATATCGGACCCATTCTAACATATTTATAGTTTCAGGTGATCTGTCTCCTTCTCCTCGAAGGACCCATTCCATGCTCATTTTAACCAATTCAGAAAATCCCGAAGGGACGTTTAACCAATCCCGAAGGGAAGTTTAACCAATCCCGAAGGGACGTTTACTGCTCTTTCCTCAAGAGGAAAAAGATTCAATTTTTTCGGCCGATGAAAAAGGGTGGGTCATTCTTTCCTCGAGAGGAAAGAATATTTTTTCTTAAGTAGCCTCTAACTAAGCTACGTGAGGAGGAAGTTTTTGAAGATACTCGACACTGACTGAACTATAATAGGTCAGTCGGTAAGCAAGTACATTCACAAAATCTTCTTTTGAGTAAAAGACAGGCGCGAAGTGAACAATCTCATACATCTTTTCTTGTAGATACTTCTTGTCGTATTTATCGAGATGTTTCTTCCAATGATTGATGATTCTCGGTTGTTGCCGATTCAGAGGAATTTGAGGTTCTTCGAAAAAGCGGACATAAATCGTCTCGTTCGCTTTTTCTTTCATCTTGATGTCTTGATGAACCTCTTTGAGCAAAGCTTTTTGAGCTCCAGTCGGTCGAGGTGGAAGAGGTGGTGGAATTGGTCGAGGAATCTCTTGTCGAGGAACCTCTCGTCGAGGTACTTCCTGAAGAGGTACTTGCGCGAGTCGCCGTTCAACAACTCGAGGTACTTCCACGAGTCGAGGTCCTCGAACTCCAGGAATTGGACTTTTCATCTCTTCTTGTCTGACAACTTCATGGAAAGGAAGTTGTTCAGCTTGATCCCAGCTTGCAATCTTGAACTCTTCTTTGGTAGACCACCAGAATTCAAATCCGCAAACACATCTGACATGATCACAACCGTCACCTTTGTTGATGAGTCGTTGGCACTTTGGACAATTGCCATATTTGTCTTGATCTTCGTCAATACGAAGATCAAGAGCGACGTTCTTCGGTGAACATTTCTTGCCTTCGTGCCAATCAGTGTTACATTCGGAACAAAAGAAATTGGCGCAAGTTTCACAGAAGACACATGGATTTTCGGGCTTTTTCGGGATTGTCCATTCAGATGTACAATGAACACATTTCAATGGAAAGAGATTTGAGGTAATTTGTTGAGACAAATAGTTGCTCAATCGTTTACCAAACTCTCCGAACATAAATCCGTTGAGTTCTCTTCCAGTAAAAATGTGCTTGCAATTAGGTTCTGGGCAATTGAATTGATATCCAGCATCCATTCGAATGCCAAGGTAGTTCTCGAAGCATTCCCCGCAGATATAATGTCCACACTCGGTGGTCATTACATGATGAGCTGCGCAAACCATACAAGATCGATCCATTTTACGTTAAACGTCTTTCGAGACTCTTTGAAGTGGTTAAAAGTTTAAAGGTTCGATTGCTTGATTGCTATACGATAAATTGCTTTCTTTTTGGATAAAAATTTCAATTTTGAAAGGGTATATCAACATGCATCCTTGAATCGACAAGCAAAAATGATTTTGTTCGCATTTAAAATAGCAATATAAATAAATCAGAAATGGCCGATCAAAAAGATCTCGATTTACCTCGGACGTTTAACGTTTGTTGGAAAGCAAATGTTCCAGTTGAACTTGAGCCAAAAGAATGTTTTTATTTCCCGGAGAAGAAACATCTTGATCTTGCTCTTGAGGAACTTCGATCAAAGAAACTTCCTTTACAACGTGGAGATTTAGTATCATTTGAAGAATGTCGAGCAAGTCCAAACGGAAAAACAGATTTCTACCGTATGGAAGCGTTATGCATTTTTGATGGAAAAGAGATTATCGATCTTGATGATTTCCCCGATGAATATGGATCTCTTCCGAAATCACTTCCTTGTTTCGATTCAGATGATTATCGTGAACCAAGCTTTTATTACCATGACATAAAAATTATTTCAGATCAACTTGACAATGATCGAGGATTTCGAGATCAAACATTTTGGTTTCGTACTGGACAATTTATCGAACAACTTCAAAAGAATCTTCAATATCGAGATGTAAATTATGAACAATTTTTCAGAAATAGAATTGGCTACACTTGGTTCGAAAGCAGAGGAAAGAGATTCACTTTAATTGATGATTTTGAAGTTCCAACTGAGAAGTTTAACTTTACAAAAGTGATTCAAGAACTTACTCCAGAAACAGAACTTTGCGCATGTTATCAAACCTCAATTAATGGTCTTGAAAAGGATGAATATTTTCGAGATCAACCTGAATGTATCTTTTTATCTGAAAGATACTTTCGAGATTAAACTTTAACCATTCGAACAATTAAAAATTTCATACTCTTTGGAGTACGAAAAATTGAACTTGATTTCATTCGACTATTTAAAAACTCAGCAATGGATGTAGAGTCTCAATTATCTATCGTTAACGATGAAAAAATTTGTCTACCTACAATCGACGATGAAAAAATTTGTCCACCTGCAATCGACGATGAAAAAATTTGTAAAATTTGTATGGTTCGTCAAGGTTCGATGCTGAATTATTCTTTTATTCGAGAATGCAATTGTATTCATCCAATTTGTCAAGATTGTCAAAACGAATGTAAAAGATGTCCTTTTTGCAATCTTCCCGCTCCGAGACCAGAAGTGTCGCCTCAGCAGCAAGAAAGAATACGCATTTCAATTTTCGTTCTTGTTCTTCGAGGACTCAGCATGATATTTTCTCTTACAATGATTTGTTTATTTGCTCTTGATAGTGTGGAAATTGAACACAATTTTCTTCCTTATTTATTTGCTTCTCCCATTCATGCATTAACTTATATCTTCTCTTCACCTCCCAGGCAAAATCAATGGACTCGAGGATATCGAGCAGTTGCCGATCGGATTTTAATAGTATTAGCTTGTTCAGTTGTTTTTTTACCAAAACCTCTTTTTTGCCCAATTTTACTCGGCTTTGATACTATTCATTGTATTTTTATACTATCACAATACAAATTAAGACAAGAAATTATCGAATAATCTTTTTCCCAAGGGAAAAAGATATTGTTCTACCACCGTCTCAAGTGAACAGTAGAGTTTTTCAGCGTCAAATGGCATTTCCTTTCAGAATCTTTCTTTTTGAATCTTTTAAGAAAGATTCAATTTTCAATTCCTCTCATACCTTCATCACGATATCAAAGCTACCTTCGGTGACTTGATGTGCAATCAAAAGAGTCAGACGATCTTTCGGGAGATGTTCAATCACATTTTCAGCACTTTGAGCATCAAGACTACTCAATGTTTCATCAAACATCACTAATGGCAAATTAAATAAATCGGCTAACGCAAGAGTAAAGGCGAGATTAACTCGATCTTGTTCTCCTCCACTCAAACTATTCAAATCAATCGCGTGACCTTGATATCCAACAATCAAATTGACTTGATTGCGCACAGTTTTACTCTTTTCATTAACTTTAAACAACGAAATCTCAATTGTGAGTGGGTGTTCGAAGAAAATGTTGAGATAATTTTGAAGTAAATAATTCAGTTCGTCAATGCAACTTGACAAAGTAGTCATTTCTGCTGAGAGAAAAAGATCTCGGAATTGTTTCGTCTTGGTAAAATATCTTTCGGTTGCAGCATATTGCAATCCAATCTGAGTCAATCGTTCCACTTCAGCGTTATATTTTTGACAATCGCGAATATAAGTATTATATTCTGAGATTTCAGTGCAAAGCTGAAGCTGTTTTTGCTGAGTTTTTCTTTGATCTTCTTGGAGAGACAATAGTTCTTTACGTAAAATTTCGAGTCCCTCGAGACTAACATCATTTTGCACAGCATTTAACTCTTGAGTTAATTTCGATTTCCTTTCTTCTTGAACTCGATTTTCGACGATTATTTTATCTCGAGTTTTTTCGTTTGTTAAATAAACTTGTTGTAATCGTTGAACTTCTTGAAATGAAAGAGGAGGTTCATTTACCGCAAGCAGTTTGCTTTTCTTTTCAATAATCTGTGCTTCAAACTGAACTTGATTCTTTGAAGCTTCCAAAAAAGCTTTTTCTTGTGTTGAGAGAAGTTGAAAGTTTTGTTCACGTTGTTTTTCGAGATTGATTAACTGGGATAATTCAGAAAGTCGACTGCGAAATTGCTCGATTTGATTTAGCGAAATATTTGGATCTTCAATTGGATTTGGATATGATCGAATAAAATTCGAATTATCACGTGAAATCACTAAAAGCTCTCTTTTCCATCCTTCTAATTCTTGAGAAAGTTTGGTTTCCTCTTCAACCGAGTAATTAATAGTTTCGGCGAGATAAAGATGATTTTGATGCCATCTGAGTGGTTTAGTGCAAGATGGACATTTTCGAATCTCTCTACCGAGTCTATACGAAGTCAAAAAAGTTTCTCGCTCTTCTTTCATCTTCATCAACTCTTTTTCTCGATCTGGTTGATATTTTTGCTTCGCAATTAAATAATCGTCATATCTCTTCTTTTGTGTAAGTTGATTATTGAGAAGAAGAGCTTCTTTTTCGAGTTCAACTTTCAATTCAGGATGAAAATCAAGTTGAGCTAATTTTTCTCTGGTTGAAGATAGTCCAGCATTCACTTGGCTACAATATTGTTCAAGATCAGCAATCGTTTTCAAATCAGATTGATATTGATGATATCTCTTCCATTCTTCAATTAAGGAATCATAGTTTGGTAACTGTGAGGGCACTTCTTGAATTCGAATGCTGGATAATTCTCGCTCAAGTCTCTTTTTTTCCTCTTGCTGTCGAATGCATCGTTCAAGTGAAAGGCGAACAGTCTCAACACGTTCGGCAAGTTGTTTTAATTGTTGTGGAATTTCAACAGTTTGCTTTGATAACAGTTCAGCGTCCCATTTATTTTGAGGAACAGCAGGAAAGTTTTTCTGCAGACTTTCATATTCACCTTTTTTGAGAAGAAAACTTTGTTCAGCTGCTGAAATCATTGCTTTGATTCTCTCCTTTTGTTCATCAAGATTCAAACCAGTGAAAATAATTTCTTCAAGGAACCTCAATTTCTCCATCGGAGTCATTCCGAGAAATGAATTGAGGCCTTTTTGAAAGATATATCCGGCAATGGTAAAAGAAGGAAAAATTCGATTAATTTCTCCTTGAGCTTCTTCATCTTCGCATATTCTGCCATCTTTTTCAAGTACCACACGGACAGGTCGATTAGTGCGGGTAATTTTAATTAATTTGCCTTCATGCGGATATTCGAGAATCACTGACGATTTACTTTCTCCGTGAGTGACCATTTTGCTCTCACCAGTTAACGCAAAATGAATAGCACGAAACACTGTAGTTTTGCCTTTTCCCGAAACACCTGAAAGAAGTACTGTTCCTTTATCAGGAAACTCAAAGGTTCGTTGAAGATGAACCCCAAAATTCTTCAGATGGAGTTTCATTTTGTTTATTTTAACAAGTCTCGAAGAGACTTTTAATATCAATTTTTCAGAGAAGAAGAATTTACTCTCCGAGGAGAGTAAATTTTATACGAGCGTTATACATTATACATTAATTTGTTCTTCCGTCTTTTGATTCCGACAACAAATGCAGGCAAGAATGCAAATTAATACCGCTCCGAATGTACATAAAGAGCCAAATCCGATCATTAAAATACCTCCTGGAGATAACAAATTTGAATCACAGTCAAAAGGTTTACATTCGGAAGGACCGTATTCTGGTCCGTCAAATTGATACAAAAGACATCCATTACATCCATTACATCCATCTGGATAAGTTAAACAATTAACTACCCGATTAGAGTCGTATCCGGTACACATATTTTCTGGCTGATTGCAATCATATTTCTTTTGATGAGTGCCAAAAGCAATCATCAAAATACCACCAATTAACAAAAATGTTGCAATTGCGACTGCAATGTAGAGACGCATTTTTACAATTGGTAAATAATAGATATAGTAAAAAATTTATTCAATTTTGTTCTATAAAGATCCATCTAAACAGTAAGTTGTCTTGTCTCGGAGATAAAAGATAGCCGCAAAATTTTTTCAATTGTCAATCACATTGTATCCCCGTAAAAAGGTTAAAGGATAAAATGGAAAAATTCCTTTTTTCCTTTTCCAAATAAAATTGCATAGTATCCGCATGAAACTTCGCTACCAGCCTGATCGCGGGCTGCCAAATTATGTTGCAGCTCCGTTTCTATTTCACTTCATGGCGTCACTGAAGAGACGCGCCGATTTTCTCGCTCGCCCTTGGCAATTCGCTGAAATTTTGTAAGCCCAAAAAATTCACTCCTCGAAAGGAGTGAATTAAAATTGAAGTTGTAACGTAAATTGTCAAACCTTTTTGTCGACATTTGTTCGAAATGGTGGATATCGAAGGGATTTCAATGCTTGAATTACGTCTCCAATCACAATCCGTTTAATTGGATCACGTTCAAGCATCTTTGAAATTAATGGACGATAAGGTTCTGGAACAATTGAAAAATCGATTGGCTGAGCTTTAATCTTTGGAATCAAATCTTGCAGATCAAGTCCGTCAAAGGGTAGCTTTTCTGTCAAAATCTTGTAAAAAACTACACCGAGACTCCAAATATCCAATGAGCAACTCGCTTTCAGGTTTTTCGTTAAGAAATTTTCTGGAGCCAGATAATTCGGAGTTCCAATTGCGTCAATCGGATCACCAACCGGGATACAAAATTCGAAATCGATTAATTTACATTTCTGATCGAACAAGACATTTTGAAGTTTGATATCTCGATGGACCAAATTTTGTTGATGAAGAGCCTCAATTCCTCTACAAACATCAAGAGAGATACTAATAAAACTACCACGAAGTATTTCCTGTGGACATTTATCTAGACTTCTTTTTTCCATGTAAGGATAGACTGAAACAATTCTTGATCGAGTTTCAAACCTTTCAACATAAGTTAATAAATAAGGCGAGGGTTGAATTTTTGATTCAGTTGCCAATCTTTGAGCGAGCACTGCAGTTTTGGTTGTCACTTTAAGTGCAAAAACCTTTCCTTCTCGAGCTGCCAATAGAATTGCGTGATGCTTTGTAGAATGAATTTCTTTGCCAAGTTGAAATCCTCGCTCGAGACATTCTTTGGCATCCAATTCGGGAAGCCGATAATGATTCCAGAGTTTATTTTTCGAACATTCAAAAATACTTCTTAAAAGATGGTCCATTCACAATTGACAACATAAGTTATGATTCAATCTTTAATCTTCAATATTGATATTCGAGAGAATATCAATTTTTTTATATCAATTTGAAGGAAGTTTAACCAATCCCGAAGGGCCGTTTAACCAATCCCGAAGGGATGTTTAACCAATCCCGAAGGGATGTTTAAAAAGTTCGATAACCTTCGTATTGTTGAGCTTCGATCTGATGGTTTCGAGCTGCCTTAATCAAATAATAAAGCCAAAATAATATTGTAATCCACATTACAATTGCAGCAATTACAGAAATGATAAAGCTTGCCAATGGATAAGGTTGGCAATTGTCAATACAAGATCCTTTGCTATAGCACACATTACAGCCATATTCTCTACAAATATCAGGATTTGTCGGACAAGGAGTTGTACAAAACTTATAATCGCATTCTTGATAATTCGGTGTTCGGTAAATTGACAATAGAGTGAAAAAGATGGCCAATCCGAATATAGCAATTGTAAAGATGGTTTTAGCAAGTACATCAATTCGAGAAGACATGACAATTTCGATCTCCGGTTCGAGCGTACTTGACTAAACCTTCCGAAATTGTAAATGGAAATTTACCCGAATTAATTAAGCTAACGTCGACAAAGTTAAACGTCCCAAGCGAACGGAGAAAAGCTCGTTGATACAAATATTCTCTCAGTGAATGATGAAAAGAACAACGTTTCATTTCGATTGATCATTTTAAAGCAAATGATCAATTTTTCTTTCAAAAAGACTTTTAATCAATTCAAGAGAATGTGTTTACTGATCAATCATATAAGTACGAGGCTCTGTAAACCAATTTTAATCACTTGACCAGTTTCAAAAACTGATACAGAAGCCATCGGATTGAGTTTATCAATTTGCCGGCGGACATTATTTTGATAACGGAACCCTGTAAATTCAATCTCCGAGCCATTCGTTTCAATAAAATATCTGTTTCGAAGGGCAGCAGAAATAAAAAGAGGATTATCTCGGTTGCACTCTTCGAGCACCAATTGATGACTAATCTTTCCATCCGAAGATTCACCTTGCTGACATGAACGAGCGGCAAATTTAATTCGAATCGGGTCATAACCAGTTGTAGAAATCACTAAATCTGCCCATGTCCCGCCTTTCACTTTCAAATCAAAGACACCGTCATAATCGTTGAGTCGACATTTCCAGAGAGATTCTCCTGTGAAATTCATTTGCAATTTTCGTCGATGATACACTACATCTTTCTTGGACATAGCAAGTCCAAGAAAAAGCTGCTGATCAATTGAAACTTCAGAGAGATTTTCAGGACTGCATCGTTGAAGCAATTTTTGCTCAGTCATTTCTTCCTTTGTCAATTCTCTCCAGAAGCTTCTTGGATCTTTAGTTACTTCGGCATCTTCTTCTCGGTAATTAATTTCGGAGGACGTAGCTGGAAGATTATTTCTGAGATGAAATTGTTGAATTTTCTGTTCAAGATCTCGAGCCAATTGATCCATTTCATCCATGATTAACAACTAAAGAGTTTATTTAGTCCAATTTTATTTAAGTCATTTTTATGAGTCTTACGGGAAGTAAAAAATTGATCACTTTTTAAACGATTGAATTAAAAACCCGGAATGGATAACACAATCTGGAGAAATTTTTCCAAAGAGGAATTCAATCAACAAGAATTGATCGAACAGCTCGACAATGATCATCAATATGTCGAAGAGATGCCAGATAGCGTCAAACTTTGTGTCGCAACCAATGTGATGTCAGAGAAGGATGTAGTTTATTTGTCTCGTCAAGCAGAGATAAAGGATGGAAGAATTTCGATTCCAATTTTGTTCGACGGATTATTTGATTTGTATGTGATTGGAGGGACTTTTGCCCGTCTTCGACTCGACGGGTTTGAACAACATCTCGATTTTATCTCTTTCAGATTCGCCTCCGCAGAAAGCGAAAATATTTTGACGCTCGAAGGTTGTAATCTTGATTATCCATTGTTCAATTCTCTGTATAACAAGTTTGTAATTGAAACCGATGGTCATACTTTACACTACAAAGTTGCTCAGATGAAAAATGCCCATCGATCACAATATTTGCTTCAATCAACTTCAAGATCAGTGCTCGAAAATGGAAAAAGAATTGAGATTGATTATGATGTGACATCAGGTCTGCGTGTAAGTCGATTTGAAATTATTTAATTGGTTTTCTAGACGTTTAACCAGTCCTTTTTTCGAGGACGTTTAACTAGTCCTTTCGAGGACGTTTAACCAGTCCTTTCGAGGACGTTTAACCAGTCCTTTCGAGGACGTTAAGAGGCACATTTATTATTGTAAAAATTTTCATCTCTCGAGATGAAAATTTAGGATCAAATGTTAACTCGCTTCCTTCAAATTAAACGTAAGACTTGCAATTCCGATTCCAGTCAAAATAACTCTTTCATTCGAAAAGATTGAAGGCGCCGTACGAGCAATTGCAAATTTTCTGTAAAATTCATCAGCTTTCGATAGACTTATAACCATTTGTCGATATTGAATAATTTCACCATCAGTGTCGATCACGAATTTCTCTTTCAGAGAGAACTTATTTTGTGGACCAATAAACAAAGGATGATGTAAATCACAACCTTCAAGTTCGAGTTCCGAAGGGACGTTTTCACTTCCTGTGGGGATTCCGTTCTTATTCACAAATTCGATTGGAGTAAAATAATTCGAATGCTCAAATGTTTTCAATCGGGCGTAAGTTGCATTCTTGACTCGAATGTCGAAAAGAGCATCAATTCCAGAAAGAGTTATGATTTTGTCTTTTGTCTCCACTGCAGGTCCGTAAGCAGCTTCGGTATTCTTATCAATCATACCAGTTATAAGACCATAAATCCCGGTCATTTTATACTTCTTCATCATTTCATCTGTAACTTCAGCTTTTGTAATTGATTTCCAAAACTCTCGAGAATCGCCAAATTTAAAACAAAAATGACCATCTGTCCACTTTCGGATTGACATTTAATTTTAAGATGTTTGAGATTCGTTTAATTGGAAAGTATAACTAAGTGATCCAAGACTTGCAAGTACAACTCTGTCGTTTGCAAAGATCGATGGAAAGCAATTTGTTACTTTTTCTGCAAAGAATTGCTTCATTTTTTCAGGATTCATCACGAATTGACGATATTGAATTGTTTCTCCATCGGTTTCGATCTTAAATTTTTCAACCCGACAAAATACATTGATGTGAGGAAGAATAAGAGGATGATCTCGATCGCAACCTTCAAGCACAAAAACTCCATTCTTATTGACAAATTCGATCGGAGTAAAGGTGTCAGATTTTTCTTCTGTTGTGAGTCGAGCATAACTTGCATTTCTAACTTGAAGATCAAACACCCCATCAATACATTGGGCACCACCAATATTTTTCTGTTTTGTTTCAATCATCGGTCCATAAGCAACATCTTTCTTGAACGCAGTAACCGCGATAAGCAAAACTGTGAATCCGCTCACGCAGTGTTCATCCTCAAACTCCTTTGTCACCTCGTGTTTCGAGAGGGAATTCCAAAAGTCACGAGGATCTCGAAATTCAATCGACCGATTATTTGTTCGAAAAACACGAGCCATTTGAAATGTAGTTTAAATTTTTTAACTCACTATTTTCATCTCGAGAGATGAAAATTTAATCATTAACTTACAAAACATTCAATTCCTCTCCATACCCAAGGAAACCATATAACGGAGAGCGAATAATTGTATATTCACCTTCGGTAAAGTAAACTCGATTATTTACTTGAATATCTTTACCAATTAACTTTTTGACTTGTTCAAGGGTTGCATTTTGTTGAACAATCTTACCCTTGATGTTGAGCACAGTCCAGTCATCTTTCTTTCTTTGAGCATCGGTGTACAGAATTCGATCAACAATTACTTGCGGATCATCATATTCGTATTCTTTTCGAACGATGTATCGAAGTTCAGGTTTAATATAAGTTAAATAAACTATTGAACGATCAATCTCTTTTTCATCAATCTCAGTTAATTTCTTTCCTTTGAATAGAAAGAAACAATCTGGACAATCTTGGAAGTAGGGTTGTCCATTGCGAAATGGAACTTCGATATGAGGCAAAAGATTAGCCGGAGAATATTTCCTCTCTTCACAATTCAATTTTGAATGGAGATAATCGCAATCTTTTTGTTCATATTGAACCAGTTCTTGAAAAGTCCCTTTAACTGGAAGAAGTTCTTCATCAATGTTTGGATCGTCATTTGACTGATACAATTTCCACATTTGGACTGTTTTTTTCTCCCCGGTTTGATGGTAAAACTCAGTTTTTTTCATTTGTTGGTAAACCGGATTATCAATTGAGGTAATTGGATAATCGTTAAAAAAGGCGAAACATTTATCTTTTTTCAACCAATATCTCAATGAAGATGCATGTGAATGGGCAATTGCAATTCTTGATGAAGAAGTCAGCTGGTACATTTGTTGGACAAAGTAAATAAAATGAATGCTTGCCAGTTGAATATCACTCAAAAAGGTGTTTGAATGAATCAGCAAGAGATAAGAAGGAATTGAAAAAGCTGGAAGTATTCCATTCGCATATTCAGCTGCCACCCGGTAAGAAAGTGGAAGATATGTATATAAATACCTTCTTTTACCATTGACTTCGAACCAAGTGTATAAGAAGTCTAAATTAACTATATTGGTTCGCTGTTTTAATGTTGACGAATTATCTTTTTTGTCGAGAGTAAACAAAGAATCATTAACGAGTGCTTTTCTTTCAAGCTTTGTTAAGAAACATTCTTCGGGAAGTTTACCAAGAGTACAATTTCGTCGAAGTTGATTCAAATAAGGAGTTGGATCCATGAAGAAAGCAAATTTTGATTTTTCTCCAACCAATGGAGCAAAAAATGGATTTGGTGGCATTAAGTGGTGGAAAGTTTCCGCCACACTTGCATTACGCTGACTTTCAGTTGGATTTCTTGGCAAAATTGGTTGAACTACGTCGAAAAAATCGTCATAAATATCGTCTTCAAGATACCAAGCTGGATCCAGGAAATGATCAGGATGAAAGATTTCAATCTCAGGATGAGCAAACATCTGCGGATACTGAAATTGAACGATACAAATTGGAAGTCTCTTTCCATTCCAAAATGAAGGAGTAAATTGGTAAGAATCATCTTGATTGTCGAGATGAAAAATATCATAAATTGGATTATTGATTCTATGTTCCATAACAAATCGAATCATCAAATCATATTTAACTTTGGTCAAGATAATTGAACCGTAAGAAAAAAAGGGTTCTAACTTTTGGAACAAATCCGAAGATTCATCACCGTTGAAGTAATAATACTTAGGATAATTAGGGCGTATAAATGTTTTATTAAAATGTTTATCTTCAGCAATCTTTTCAACCGGAATTCGGAACTCTGATAAACTTTTAAAGAAAGACTGGAGATTTGGATCACGAAAGTTAACATCAACTCCAAAATCTTCGGCTAAACCGAGAAATTGAAAGTTAATCCGATTCGGAAGTGGAGACTTCTTTCGAAAAGCTTTTTGACTTCGGGACAAGAATTTCTTCTCATCTTTAAGAGCTCGAATTTCTCTTGGAATATCGTCAGCAGTAATCAAATAAATTGGATGAGGTGGAATGAAGAGGCCAACTCCATTGAACGATGAAAGGGATTTGAAGTTCGGAAGCGCCGTGGAAATATTCTCCGACATTGAATATTAAGCGGACGAATTTGAAAGAAAGAAAATAAATTAATTAATCGGCATTTTTGATCTCGAAAGATCAAAAAAATTATTCAAATGTAATTTGGCTGTTCAACAGCTCTTTCACGGTTTGTTTGTACTTTTCAACGTCAATTGGTCGTTGAAAAGTAATGGTTGAAAATTCATTGAATTCACCCCACTTAGTTAACGCGGCGAGAGTTCGATCAATGAAGTTTGGATCATTGTCGAACTCTTGCTTCACCTTCTCAAACAATCTTTGATTGGACTCTCGACGCCATTCGGAAGAATGGACGACAATTTTTCGTTCTTTCACTTCGGAATAGGTCTCGGCTTCAAGTTGAAGGAAAGCTGAATAACAATCTGGATCACCATGAATCCATTCAACTTGATCAACTGGAAGGAAAAGGAATTGTAACAATCCTTCGATGTTACAGTGAATTTCACTGGCATACTTTCGAACTGATTTGAGATGATATTTCTCATACCAATTCACGTCTATCCAGAAGTTCTTATCGGTCGACAGTTCATAATCGAGATAAATGACTGGATACTTTGGGAAGTACTTCTTGAACGAAATCTTTTCTCCGTCTGAACAATAAGAATAAATGGAAAAAGGCGAAAGTCGAATATTCGCCAACGGAAAGATTTTCTTCAACCAAGCAATCCAGTTTTGATTCAAAGCGAAATAGGGTGGATAACACCCTTTTTGATTGACCGGCTTCGAGTCCCGGAGGAGGGACGGGTTCAAGTCCTGGAAGGACGGGTTCAACCACCAATAAAATTCACTATTGTATTCACTCTTAATCAAATTCGCTTCAAGTGGTTCTCCTTTGAATAAGGCAAAGTAAACTGAAATAAGGTCCGACATCGTCTCGGATGGTCCAATTTCAGTTACACGAGAATTTAACTTCCTCAATCGACGAAGTTGTCTCTTCGTCATCAATTTGACTTGATTCAACACATATCGATATTTGATGTCCCATTCGTCCGGATTTGACTTTCGTTGAAGTTGGAGTCGAGTAAAGAACTTCTTAATCTTTGAAGGAATTTTCGCTTCGACTTTTTGCTCCATTGGAATGGATGAATTGATTAACTTGTTTCACAATCGGGAAGAAAAAACTCAATTTTCGAATATAATATTAACTAATATTCGAAAATTGAGTTTTTTCTTTAAACACTCTGGTAAATTTCGTACATACAAAGTCTCAATCTTCCTCTTCCGAAAGTCATGTTCAAGAAGCTGTTTCTGACCGAGTTTCCCGAGAAGGGAAATTCCGATTCCTTGCGAATCTTGTTGAAGGTTGTGGATGCAAAGCCCGGAATCGGAGCTTTGAATTTCGGACGTGTCGTGATCTTTTTTGCTCACGTCGAGTCGAACGTGACTGACAAGAACTCGATCTTGTCGGTCGACTACGAGGAGAAGGGAGATAAAATCTCCCTCAGCGCAGTTGGACAGGACGAGTTTTACTTGAGAACCGAGTCTGTCCCTGTTGGGGTTGATCCTGATGACTGCTCTGACATCGACTATTATTGGTTGAACTTCGATGAGTTGATTAAGAGGTTCTCGAAGAACACCGCTGGCGTCGGAGTTGTTTACCTGGTTGACAAGCCTCCGCAGAATCTCCAGGAGCTCTCACAGCTGACTGCTAAGATCGAGAAGGACCCAAAGGCCTTTCCAAGGCTCAATCATCTGGTTCGTTTCACTCCAGAGCTGACGTTGTTTTAAACCTTCTTTTAAGAAGGCTTAAGCATGTTAAAAAATTTTCCTTTCCTCTCGAGGAAAAGAAAAAGACCCATTAATGAATCAAAAAAATTGATTCAGTAAAAAGTAAGATTGAATAATATCTGATTACAAATGGCTGAAAATGAAGTTATTACAACAAACTATATTTATTTGTTACAATTGAGAGAATTTGTCAAGACAAAAGAAAATGTCTACAAAGTTGGACGAACTACTCAAGAAAATCACAAAAGGTTCGCCCAATATCCGAAAGGTTCGGTTTTGTTATTTCAAATGATCTGTAATGATTGTGTATGTGTTGAAAAAGATGTCCTTGAGAAGTTTCGACAAAATTTCAAACAAAGAAAAGATTTCGGTAACGAATATTTTGAAGGCGATTATAGAAATATGATTGATGTTATTTATTTGGTTATTAAAGATGAAGGTAAGAAGTGTGTGAATGAAGTTGAAACAAAGGTTAATGATGAAGTCAAAAAGAATAACCATCCCAATAATCAAATTACGACGTACAAAGAGTGGATTAAATATAGCGGAATTGATAAAATAATTATTAAAACTACAGGATATAAACAAGCGTACGTAAAATACAAGGGTTGTCCTTGGATAGTGTTAGCATTACATGGCGATATGTTTACTGAATTCTCTTTGAAAGGCTTTATCAAACAATGTCAAAAAGACATATGTTTTGACATCGAAAAAATATGGAAAGATACACTTGACACATGCTGTATAGAGGATTATAAATTTTATAACACCCCTCGTCACGAATACGTTGTTCCGCGCCAATGTTCCAAATCTGGAAAAGACTATAATGTATTCAATGCCATAAATATGACATTTACTCCTCTTGATGAAGTAATTGGAGATAAAATACTAGCATACGAAAATTGTTACTGTAGCAATATTATATTTAATACAAACAACATATCCGATCTTAATATTAATATCGTCGAAGATATTTTAAAATCATTAATATTGAATGATGTATTAATTCAATATAAAAAATTAATGTATAACTTGGTAGTAAAATGTGAAGAAAAACAAATTATATTTTATGATTATAATGAATGTTTACTGACAACATGGGTACAGTCTTTACTTACTATGATTGGTGTAAGATTTCTTGAATCTTCTGAATTTTATCGTAATGATGAATTAAATGATGTAAAGTTAGTTTCTGAAAGTACATGTAGATGTGTCATAATTCCCAAAAATAATCCGGCAAATGTTCCAATTGAAGAACAGCTAAAAGATTTTTGTAGCTTAGGTAATATTCAGGTTATCGTTGTCTGTCAGAATGAGGATACAAAGAAAATGTATGATATTCCGAAATATAAAAAATATTTAAATGATAATAAAGACTTAATCATAAAATGCCTGGATGACAATAACAATTCCGACTTTATGACATGGCAAATAATAATGGACTATGATGATAGTATATTTTATAATCCGAAATATTTACAGACAAACTTCCTCAAATGGTGTTGTACAAAATCACCTTAATTCAAGGACGTTTAAACATTCAAAAATTTTTCTTTCCTCTCGAGGAAAGAAAAAGGCCTCATTTTCTAACGAAAATATTCTTTTTCCTTTCGATTCCAAAAAAAGAATGTCTGCAGTGGTCTCAGCAATCGGATGGGGGATGCTCTTAGTGATTGTCTTCTATTTCAGTCTCCTTCTCGTCTTAATTAGTTTGATGAATTACAGATCAATGACGGGAGTTAAAGCGAAAGTTACACTTAGTGAACCAACTTTGAAGGGATATCTGGTCGGAGATGATAATCTCCTTCGATTACAAACTCAATTAGCTCCTAATCAATTTCAAGCTCCCAATTTTGGAAGCCCCGCCGGTACGTTTCACCCAAAAACTCCTCCACCAAACGTCGTCTATGCGGTTCTTTCCGATGGTACCGTTCCTGGAACAAATTTGAAATTCACTCCTCCCTCTTCTCTGTTTGGGTTCAATTCAAATTCTCCTGTTTTGTCATACCGGGGATATAGTTATGTTTATCGCCCGTTTAGCCCTAAAACGATTAATCTTAAAGATCCAAAATTTTCCTATCAAAGAGTATTAATTAAACAAGGATACTATAAGGTACTGGCTGGAGGAACAATTCACGAAGGTTGGATTTACGTTGAATCTTTTCCAGATTCTCCGGATTATTATTACATGTACGCTTACTTTGCCGATCAAAACGGTTATTATATTCTCAATAATCCTTGGAAGAAGGGGCAATACAATTATTTCTATTCTGACGGGTCGGCTATTCCTCCAAGCGAAATGGATCCAGTGATTCCGCCAGTCAATGTGACATTGAGGCAACAACTTGAAAAGTCTCTATTTGCAATTGGACTGTACGGATAGAAGTAATTGAAGTAATCAAAGTAATTGAAGTAATCAAAGTAATTGAAGTAATCAAAGTAATTGAAGTAAAAATTATTTTTTCATTCGAGAAAATAATTTCCCCTTTTCAAATGTTAATGCTTCAGAAAATGTCCGAACTAGAGATTAACGAAATCGATTTATTTCCTGCCCGTCATCATCCAGATTATATCATTTCTTCAATTGGCGAGGCAAAATCAATCAAGAATGTCATCCAGGAAAAGAAATTTGTTGAAACGAGTAAGAGAAAGAGTAAAAGTAAGAGTAAGAGTAAAACTAAGAAGAAATCCGAGAAAGTAATTGGATATTATGGTCTTTATTTTCCAACCTTTTCAGTTGGATTCAAGGTCCTTGATCAGAGTGAAAACAAATTGTATCAATTCTTTCAGGCTCTGACAGAATTTTGGAAATCGAAGCAATATTATCCTCGATCTGAACTGCCTGATTTTGCAGGTAAAATTAAACGCGTTGATCCAGCCTACCTTTATTTCGACGATGATTTAAATTTCCAAAAATTGCAACGATATATTCCCCATGGATCAATTATTTTTCACAAAACGAATTATGATCAATTAATTCGACTCGCACTCAAACATTGAATCAATAATCCGGTCTACAATATCGATGCTTTTGAAAGTCTTGACGAACCTCTTCAATTTACACCTTCATTTTGGAATGGAAAACATCTTCCTGTCTGTTTAACAAAAAATAAGGCTGGTTATATCCAAATGTTTGCTCACCCCGAAATTGAAGTGTTTCATCCGGATCATTTTCTTACACCCGATTCATATCTCGAAGAAGATTTTTATGAGCAATTTCGAGATGCGATCTACACAAAAAATGGAATGGACAATCCAGATGTTTTGATGCCGAATCCATTTTTCGCTCCTTTGGTTGGAGAGGCATCAAAATTTGCTTTCTTCATGGATCCAACTCCTTATTTGAATCAATTAGCAAAAAATTGCACTCTTGGTAAATTGCCATCGGAATGTTTTTTGACTGTCAAAGAGAGGAAACAATTGTCTGACGATTCTGATTTTGTTCTTTCAGATGAAAGAAAAGCGGGAAAGGGTTTGATTAATGATCATAATTACGTTACAAGTCTTCGATTTTTCTATACTTGGTTTCAAGTTGATGGACAGCGAATTTATTTGTATGCTTTAATTCCTGAATCTTATCGAGATACTGCTGAACGAAGTAAAGGAAGTCTTCCGGCTTTTTCAATCCCTTCTTATTTACTTCTCTTGAATGTAAATACTTTCGTCGGAAATGAAGATTTGAAAACTGTGCATTATGAATACTTCCAATCTCAGATGTATTTGTTAGACTCATCTTCAAGACTAGCGATTGCCTATTCGCATCCATCTTCATTGAGATATTGGTTGAGAAAAGATAAATGTTTTGGCTTTTACGGAGAGTATCCAATTACTTCAATTGATAACCCAGCTTATCGACAAATGAAACAAATGACGATGTAATATTAGTAAAGGATGATGATTCTTTTCTTCGAGAAGAAAAGAATCACCGGGATTTTTTTTGTTTGTTTTTCGAGTTTTATCTTTTTGTTTGTTTTTCGAGTTTTATCTTAAGTTAAAAGTAAACAAAAAAAGTTAGTCTGACGTAACGGTGAGGCAGATGATCAAATGTTTCTCCAAAAATTCAGAAACATTTACAACTGATTGGCAAAGAAGCTCATGGATATGATGAGCTTTTTGATCTTTGCCAATTTGAAGGCGATCAAGTGTCCACTTGATCCCATCGGCAGTCCAAAAGATTACAACGAAGACGAGCAAGAAAAAGACGTCAACAACGATGGCTAAAAGAATTGCATACAATACAATTATCACGATTCGAATCAAATGCATGATCACAAATTCGAATTGATCAATCGAATGGTGATTCAACGCGACTAGACCCAATACAAATCCAATCAACAAACAAATCGTTTGAAGATTCGTCATTGCGTTAACCTTTTGATTCAAGAATTGGATCAGACCAATGTACCAGAAGCAAACTAGAAGCAAACACAAGGGACGGTCGATTGAGGCGAGTACAATCATCAAATAGATAGAAATGTGAGCGTCAAAGGAATTCATTGGGAAATTGGGAATGAGGTGAAGAACGTTTTTTTGAGGTTCTTGAGTGCAAGTCAAAATTCAATTATTTTTGATCAAAAAAATCAATTTTGGTTTTTAATCTTGAGATCTTGAAATAAAGAGTTTCAATTCTTCTTAAACATCCACAAAGGTTTTTAAAAATGACTGATTCACAAAGTTTAAGTCTAAGTCTAAACGACGACAATCTTCATCGTGAGATAGCAACCCATCTTCGCGATGTTGGACAAGTGTTGAATGAAAATATAGCCGAGCTTGACCGCCAAGATGAACTGAATAAAGATTATATCCGACAATTGAATCAAATTGACCAATATCTCGTGGGGGCCGAATCAGCACTTACCTCGATGAAAGAAAAACATCTGGCTGAACTTAAACATTCCGAGGAACAGGCTAAGCGTTCCGAAGAACAGGCAAAACAACGAGAGGAACTAATTCAAGATCGACTCGATCAGCTTGAACGACAACTTGCAGAGAGTCAAAAGGCACTCAATTCTGCGACTGAGATTTTACACGAGTTGAGAGAGACTTAGATCGAAAAAAAAGACGTTTAAACGTCCTCTGGACTGGTTAAAAATTGATCCTTTGTTTCCTCTTAGGGAAACAAAATATGGATTTCGCTATCGATTTTGAAACTGCATTCGGCATTCTTCAACATGTCTACGATGCCGCTTGTTATTACACCACCATTGAACAACGTCGTCGAAAACCGAAATTTTCTGATGAAGTAATTGAAATGAAACATCATCCGGTAAGGGAGTGGTTTCGAAAAAATCGGAAATGTGAGATTTGTGGAAAAGGGGCTAGTTTTGGGGTATCCGGTGGACGTCGCATTCGATGTACAACACATAAGGAAACTTGGATGGAAGATCTTACACATTCGAAATGCCTTGGTAAAGACGGAATTAAATGTGAGTCGCGACCAAATTTTGGATTTCCTGGACAAACAGCAACTCATTGCGGAAAGTGTAAATCGAACGACATGGAAGATGTCAATAGTAAAAAATGCCTTCGGGAAGGATGCGAAACAAGAGCGCAATTTGGACATCTCGGAGAATCACCACAATTTTGCGACGAACACAAAACACCAGGGATGAAAAATTTAAAAAATATGACCAATGGACAAATGTGCACTTTTGTCGATGAAAAAGGAAATCGATGTCAATCTCAGAGGCATTTTGGATATCCAAATGGAAAAAAAGAACGTTGTGGTGAACATCAAGAAACAGGAATGATTTCATTTGATTATCCGAGATGTCAAGTATGTGGTAATAAAAAAGCCAGTTTTGGCTATCTTGAAGATCGACAACGAATTCGTTGTGGAGGATGTAAAAGTCCCGATATGATTAATCTAACAAAATCATACTGTTCATGTGGGACAACCGCCTATTTTAATTTCCCAGGTAACAAACCTGCTTTTTGTTCCCAATGTAAACAACCATGGATGATCCCAAATCCAACTCATCGTTGCGAATCGAAAGGCTGCACCGAGATTGCATCTCTTGGTATTCGAAAACCAGCCCATTGTAAACTCCACCCAGAAACTGGTGAAATCGACCTCTCCGAAAGAATTTGCATACGATGTTCACGTCTCGACGTCGTCAACTCGGATGGATTATGTATTAACTTTTGTCTAGCCACTGATCAATATTATGCCCAATATCGAAATAAGTCTCAACGCTTAGTCAAGCAGAACGAAATTGTTGCCTTTTTAACTGCCAATGGATACACACCGCATTTAGTCGATGTTGTGATTGACAAAACTTGCAACAAATATCGACCTGATATCGTGTTTGAATTTGATGGGCATGCAATCATCATCGAAGTTGACGAAAATCAGCATGCAAGATACATCGGGAGGAATTGTGAATTTGAACGAATGGAAGCTCTATTTCGGACCTTTCGAAAACAACTCCTCTTCATTCGATACAATCCAGATACATTCCGGGTTAATCACGTCGTTCAACGAATTGAAAAGAAAGCTCGTCAACAAAAACTGCTTGACACGTTGAAGAAATATTTGTTCGGTTTTCCGTTTGATTTCGGAAGTGTCTATTTATTTTACGATGGATGGCAACGTGATGGCGATAATTTAATTTCGTTTCCTTTCCCTGACAATTGTGATCAAATTCTTCGAACTTGGAGAATTGAGTGATCGTGAAAGTCCCTTTTTTGGGACGTTTAACCACTAAAAGTCCTCAATAACTTAATTTCTCGATTTTAACGATCATATATGAATTGGCTGCTGTAGGTAATCCAATTTGTTCTATACCTTGTCCAGCTCCATTGGTAGTTTGACACCAATGTTGTATTTGAACATTGACAGCTGATAGGGCATTTAATATTGCGGCGACGCTGTTCTGAGCATTACCAAAAGTTGAAAGTCCCGTTCCTATGATTACATTGTTGGTTGTATCTTGAATTCTCATCATATTTCGATCGACCGCAAACAAAGATGCCACAACAAAGATACTATATTTACCAGGTTGAAATGTAATTGTATTTGCAGCAAGACTTGTGTATACTCCATCCAAATTTCCATGGGGAAGTACAACATTCAAATTACGAACGTTCCAAGTCGAAGCTGTGAGACCGGCAGCAAATGTTCCTGTGACTTGATACGCATAATATTGGACGCCTGTTACAACACCTGAAGATCCAGCTGCTCCTGTCGCACCAGTTAATCCTTGGACTCCTGTCGCGCCGGTTGCTCCTGTTGCTCCTGTCGCGCCAATAGGACCGGTCACTCCGGTAGGTCCGGTCACTCCTTGAATCCCTTGAAGACCAGTTGCTCCGGTAGGTCCGGTTGTGCCAATAGGACCGGTGGGACCAGTCACTCCTTGAGGTCCAGTCGCGCCGGTAGGTCCAGTTGCACCAATAGGACCGGTCGAGCCAGTAGGTCCGATTGCTCCAGTCGCTCCGGTTGGTCCAGTATCTCCTTGAATTCCCTGGGGCCCAGTTGGCCCAGTGATACTCCAGAAAATCGACAACTTTTCCCGACTAAATCGGGAAAGTCGAAATCCACTCATCTTTATTCTCACAAAATTTTTCAAAGATTTTATTTTGTACGAAGTTCTGAGGTTAGACAATTTGGAGAACTAATGACCGAAAAAAGAGGCAATTTGAACGGGAAATTTTCGTTGTTTGTTCCTATTTTTTCCGAGTTTTGATTGAATTTGACTTTTTGATTGACTACCCATCAAACAGAAAAAACCCGATTTACCCTCCTTATTCGAGTCTGCTTCAAGAGGCAAATAACGAGGTAATTCTACGTTTTTCCCCATTTTTTCTCTTCCTTTTTTCAATCATTTTTCCGATCGAAAACGATCATTTTCATGTCAAAAAAATTTCTGATTGACTACCCATCAAACTGAAAAAACCCGATTTATCCTGCTTATTTGAGTCTGCTTCAAGGGGCAAATAACAACCGTTTTTTCCATTTTTCATCGTTTTCCCATCGTTTTTTGTTGAAAAGTCTCCCATTTCCAATCAAAATGAACGTTTTCTCCGCCGAAAAAATTTTCAGAAAAAGTTACTTCGCACAGATATACAATATTCAATATACAATTGAGAAAATTGATTATTTTATCGAAATATAACCGATTTTTTCGATCTACACGGCACCACAGTCAATCTTTTCCTTAGATAAGATTAATGGCATACGCTTCTATTTTAAATCTTCAAAATCTCTCTGAAGAATGTGATAAAAATAACGAAAATACTCGTCAGAACATAACACATGTAACAAAATCGGTTACCAAATCGGTCACCGAATCGGACAAAGAAACAATAACGACAGTAATAATGACAATAACAATGACAACAATGGAAAAGTCGGTGACACACGTAACGAAATCAGTCACCAAATCAGTCAAACAATTTTTCAACTTAGTTAACCAAGTTGAAAAAGAATTGAATTTTACCAAGTCAAAATTACCAATTACATTAACTAAATTAGCTAATGCTTCTGAGAGGAAAACTATTGATATTTTGACTGGACAAAGTACATCGGAATTTTACAAAGGACCGATATTTGCTCTTACCGATATTTACCAGCCTCATGCTGTGATGTATAAATATCAGAATGAAACAAAAACATACAATCCCGATTTTCTCATCGGCAATCTTGTTATCGAAGTAAAATGTTGCAAAACATTTCTGCACGGTGGAAAAATTAAAGTCAAACATGAAACTATCTCAAAAACACAACCTTTTCAAGTGTGGCTTTTTGATAAAGATCAAGGAGACTTAATCGACATTCTCACCTATATTAATGGAATTCCTTATCATTCGAATGGACATCAATTATCCACATTTAAGGGCATAAAAACTCCCGAAAAATGGAAAGAATGGATTTCTAAAATTCCACCCTTGGAAAAGGCTAAAAATCTTCAAGACTTTTTTCATCAACATACAAAAATCAATTAATTTTCGAATATTGTTCTCTATGGAGAAAAAAGAGAACAATATTCTTTTATTTTTCTGGAGTTTTTATATTCTTAAGTGTCAAAAAAATTTCTGATTGACTACCCATCAAATGGAAAAAACCCGATTTATCCTCCTTATTCGAGTCTTGAACAAGACTCAAATAACAACCGTTTTTTCCATTTTTCTCACTTTTTCCTTCGTTTTTCCGTTCCGAAAAAGTGATTAACAAAAGTTTTCTCCTCGAGAAAAATGGGCTGCAAATGGTCAGAAGGAACACATCAGTCTCCTCGCGCACTTGATCAACGAGGCGACAGTAAACGAATCTTTGATCAATATGAAACAAACGAACAATTTACTCAAGCTCTTCGACAAGCTGGTCTCGAAAAATGCAATCTTCTCTTTGCAATTGACTTTACCAAGTCGAATCAATATCAAGGTGAACAAACTTTCGGGAAGAAATGTCTTCATCATTTATCTACTCTTCCAATTGAGACTGAAAACAAAACTCCTGAAGAAGGAAATGCTTACGTACCGATTCAACGTCCCGAAGGACTTCAACGTCCCGAAGGACTTCAACGGAGTCAATCGTTCGCTCGATCACTCTCATTTGAACCAGATGAAATTGAAGCCTCGAAAGACTTGATGAAACAATTGAATCCTTATCAATATGTTTTGTCAGTCGCCGGAAAACAACTTGAACAATTTGATGATGACAAACTGATTCCGTTGTGCATTTTTGGTCATCAACGAAAGACAGAAGATCCGTATGTTCATCAACTATTTCACGATGGAAGAATTTGTCACGGAATTTCAGAAGTAATTTCAGAATATGAATCGGCAGTCAAAAATTTTGGTCTTTCAGGAGATACTCAATTTACTCCAGTCCTTGAATGGGCTCGGCAAATTGTCTCAAAAACAATGGAATATCACATTTTGATCATCATTGGAGATGGATGTATCAATGATCTTGAATCAACGAGACAAAAACTCAAAGAACTGTCGAAGATACCCTTGTCAGTCGTCTTTGTTGGGGTTGGAGATGGAAGCAATCCAAAAGATCCCAAAGATAAATGGAGAGATATGAGAATTCTTGATGATGAACCACTTGGAAATGTTGATAACTGGCAATCTGTTTATTTGGCCAATCTCCTTCCTGATCTCGAGAGATCAAGTCATCCCGATGTTGATTTGGCAGTTCAAATGTTTATGGAGATTCCCGATCAATATTCATATTTCAAAAAGAAAGGATTGATTCAAAATTGATTATTTTAACGAAAGATAAATCGATATTTCGCAATACACAAAGAAGAATGGCGTTACTTTCTATTTTACAAGATTTTCAGCTTCTTTCTGAAGAGTGTGATAAGCGTATAATTAAACAAGATGAAAATAAGAGACAACAATCTCCGTCGATGCCAATAACTAAAACCGTTAAAGAATTTTTCGACTTGGTTAACCGAGTCGAAAAAGAACTAAACTTAGCAGCAACAAAGTTGTCAATATCTATAACCGGGGTCGTAAATGCTTCGGAGAAGAAAGCAATCCATATTTTAACTGGAAAAATTAAGTCAAAATTATATAATGGACCTATATTTTCTCCAGACAATATATACCAGCCCCATGGCGTGATCTATAACTATAAAGGAAAAGTAAGGACTTATAATCCTGATTTTCAGATTGGAGATCTCATTATAGAAGTGAAGTGCTACGGAGTCTTTAAAAGTCACTTTAAGGAGATCAAAGCTAAACAAGAGGCTATTTCGAAAACAAATCCTTACCAACTATGGTTGTTTGATAAAGATCAAGGAGATCTTATTGATATCATTACTTTTATTGATAAGATTCCTTATCATGCAAATGGATATACATTTTCTACCTTTGATCAAATCGAAACTCCTATTAAATGAAGAAAATGGATTTCTGAAACTCCTTTTTTGGAAAAATCTAAACTACTTGTCGACTTTTTTCAACAACATACAAAGTTGTAAATTAATAAATATCTTTCTCTGCGGAGAAAAGAGAAAGATATTATTTTTTTGAAATTGGTACGTTACATAAAAATTGATTCCCTTCTCAAAAGAAAGGAATCAAACTTCAACTCCCGAAGGGACGGAATCAATCTTAAAGAGACGTTTAAAAATTAGCTAAAACTCCAATGAATTCAAATTTCCCTTCAGTTTCAGTTAAGACTGCTCGAGAAACAATTTCATCATCAATTCAACTCCGGTTGATGAAGGCTCAGGTCGATGAATGGGAGAAAAAAATGTCTACATTGGTGAATAGTGAAGTTAAACTCGCGAAAAATACCCCATCCGGGATTAATGGGGTAGCTTCTCTCCAAACTCTTGCCGAAGAATATACAATCTTGATGAAGACAATTAATTCTGAGAATAAAAATCAACTTTTTGATTTACTTGACTTGAGTGACGACACCTTTTTCAAGGAAATTACGATGGAGATTCTCGAACAACATACAAATGTCAAACTTTCTGAAGTCATCTTTGAATCTATTTCAAAGGAGATTGAACAAGATAAGATCAATGAAATGTTGCGAACTTATCCAAGATTGGTGAATTTGTTGGGCAAACTTGTTCCAGCTTCATCAATTTCATCAATCGAAATGGAAAATCAAACCATTTATGTCCATTATTTCAACAAAGATGTCGATTGTCTGAAATCGAACGATAAGTACACGCTTAAACTTAAAGCATTCCATTCATATTTGATTGAACAATGGTCACTGGGAGTGAGAGGATAACCAGTCTCTTCAAGAAAAATTCGATTGAATTTATTCAATCGAAAACTTTGATATATGTTTAACCAGTCCTCAAGGGACGTTTAACCAGTCCTCAAGGGACGTTTAACCAGTCCTTAAGGGACGTAGAAACCTTTCGCATCGTGATGAAATCTTTTCACATATCCCAGAATTCCCTTTCGCTCTCTCAAGCGAGCTTAAATAAAGGATCATTAAACGAAGATCTTCTGATGTCTCAAACCCAAAGACCGGAAAATATTCGAGATTTTCATGGATCAGAGGAATCTTCAATTCTTCCGCGATTACATCAGCTACTCTTCGTTCAACTGGAGAGAGCCAATATTCAAGTGGTTTTTCTTTTTGTAACATCGCAATTGGGCGCCGTGTATAATTTGAATCAAGAAAAGTCGCTTCCACCATTTTGTCAATCAAAGATTCAAATAATAGATATCCTTCGTCGGGAAAGAAATTTGGTGATAAAAGATGGCCATTCATCGAGCATAAGATACTCATCGTGGCGATGAGATGTCCAATTTTATCAGCTGCCAATGACGTTGATTTAAATTCGGCAACCATCTCGATTTGAGCTTCAATTTTTCCTTCATCGGAAAGAGATTGATATTTTAATCCGACTTGATGACCAGGATCTTTTTCTGGAACATTTTCCATTATTGGAAATGAAAGTTCAAGAATGGGTAAAATTCCATCCCAAATATAACTAATCGCTCTTTCTTTTGTGTCCTTGCTGAGATTGGGTTTAAATTCAATTCTATTGATTCCAAATTCAACTAATTGATAAATCATTTGTTCACAAGGACTTAACTTGAGACTTTCTTCAAATACTCTTCGTCGAAGAATCCGTTGCATTTGTGCGTGTCGAATTGAGAGATCGAAGCTATCGACAAATGATCGACATAATGAGGGGTTAATCGGATGGAAAGGAATCATCGGAAAGAGAAGAATCAAAGATAAATATCTTTTCCTCGGCGGTAAAGAAAGAAAATCATTTTATTTTTAAGGGACGTTAAACGATTTAAGATGGTTTTGATTTGAAAGTCCCAAAAGAGATTCCAAGACCTTAAGTATTACTCTCTTCGGAAAAAAATTCCGAAAATTGATTTATTTTTTGAACTTTATTCAAAATTTCAAATTTAATCATTTGTCAAGAATGATTAAATTTCCCGATTTTGATTTACTTAATTATCGAGAATGATTATGAATTGATTAAAATAATATTGTTCAATTAATATTGATTTGATCGATCTGTAATCATTCTTGATAATTAAGTAAATTAAATAGAACATTTAAAATCTATAATCTCTCTGGAGATTGTAAATTTTTTACTTTGATTTCACGGTCAAATTTTGGTACATCTCTTCCAACAGTTCAAGGAATGAATCTTCACAATTTTGGTCGGCAAACTTAAACGCAAATTGCCGACATAATCGACTGGCTGTTTGTTGATCTGGATCTTTCTCCTTCAATTGAATGTGCTTAATCATTTGTTCGACGGTAGCCGCGCGTGCACTCTTCCCCAATCCTTGAGGAACAATTTCACGAAAATTGCCCAAATCTGAAGTCAAAACTTCAGTCCCAGAAAAATAAGCTTCAATTACATTAAACCCGAATGGTTCGTGATATTGACTTGGTTGAATCAGCATTTTGGTTTCAGACAAAACCTTTGCACGTTGTTCACCGTTAAGATAACCAAGCAGTTCAACGTTTGGATAATCAGTCAAAAAGACTTTCCCATCTTTCCTGGAAATCGGAAGATTGGTGGTTTTCCCTTCGTCGACAATGTGTAACATTTCTCGAGAATTTTCAACAATCGTTTGATAAGGAGCACCAACTTTGAATGAAAGATCTGGTAATTGTTGAACTGCTTCGAGAAAAGTAAAGAATCCTTTTCCTTTTTGAATTCGTCCAAGATACAAATAATATTTGCGTTCTTCTTCGGAATAGATGTATTCAGATGGATCGAAGAAAGGAGGATGGATGTAACTTCGAAAAGTTCCGCTCTTTTTTCCATTCACTCCGACGGGAAGTTTTTGATCCCAAAAGAGTTGATAGTGATGACAAGCCCAATGAGCACGAGAACAAAAGATACTTGTTTCTGGATCAGTCCAAAAGGATCCACCCATTTGCATCAAGGTAATACAAGGATATCTTCGATTAATACAAAAACGATCCCAGTCAGATGGATTTCGGATGAAATTCTCTGGAGGGAGATAACTGTGAAGAAAGAAAAGTTCGCCAGAAAGCAATTTATCAGTCAGCTCATTCACTCCTTCGGTGTACTTTCGAGTTCTTTCAGAAGAATGTTTCAATTCTTCCTCTGATTTAATTGTGTAACAAAGATTTCGAGGAAGATTGTAATAATCACTTGCAAGTGGAAAATCATCAATCACGTTGTAATACGTTGCTTCTGGAACCGGATTTTTCGCACCCAAACCAAACAAAATCACTCGTTTGCCTTTTCGGATGAGCATTTTCGCCACTCGAATTCCAAAGACAGTAAACGCATCACAGTTATAATCCCGGTCCATTGGGACTGACGGATTGAAGGTGATACAATAAATTGGTGACGACATCTTTGAAAGAAGATGGAGAAAGGAGGGATCAATTTTAAAGATTATTCTAAGATTAGTTCCAAACATTGGATATTTATCCAATTGAATACATTAATTGACATTGTCGAAATATCAAGAAGTGTTTCTCTGAAACTATCCATGGAACCAGAAGTTTTAACTATTTCATTGTTGTCTGAAATTGACTGTAAAATTTCACTTGCTTCTTTTGCCATAAAGATACAGCTCAATCTTTTTTCATTTGAATCAACTAGAGGAAGTTTGGTGAGTTTTGATACTACTATCTCTACTTCCGATGCTACCTGTTCTTGATTTCTTGTAAATACCACATATGGCAATTTTCGAATTTTATCCAATTTGTTTAAAGCCAAGAAAGCTTCTTGTTTGTCTTTAGGTGTAAACAATCGAGTTAATATTTTTCTGATTGATGTTAGCTTATCTTTATTCGCTTTCAATGTCGAAAAGAAGATGTCATCTTCTGTAAATTTTTTGATGTTTGAAGTTTGATTTCCCATGGCGCGGAGGTTTCGTAATGTTTCAGTACGGTTTAACCCAAATTCTTTGTGTAAAAATTTTTAGCTATAAAAATAGGTAAAAAAAATAATTTTTTTCTTCAGCCTGTAACTAGACGAAATAATCTTATCAACGTTAATTCCTCAATAAATTCTGGTAAAAAAAAACAAATTAATCCTTCTTCAACAAAGATTGTAGTTTTTGAATTGACACTAAAGCGCCAGGTGGAATATATTCCTTTGCACTTATGATTACAAAAAGTCCATCGTATTCATCCATCTTCTCAGGAGCTTTTCTTTTTCTATTTGGCTGATGACTGCGAATTCCTCTTGTAAATGTTGCAATACATCTGGTTAGTTCATCATTCAACGATTGAGGATTAATTCGTAATGCTATATCATGAAGATGATTTCCCAAACATTCTCTTTTATTTTTGTCATCTTTTGAAAAGTATGCGGAAATCAAACTTTCTATATAATCTACAATCTTTTGTTGTTCTTTTACTTTTGAATAGAAGAGATCATCGCTATTGAACGTTTGAGTGTCCATTTCGAAGGAAAGAAAATAGTTTAAACGTCCGAAAGACTTTTTGAATTGGTTAAACCCCTTTCCCCTCCTTCAAAAATGGGCAATCGCAATCGCAATTCCAATGTTGGTGATCCCAACTCTGACGATGATCAATTTTATACTCTCCTAAAGTCTGAGCCAAACAAATGGGCCGAACTTGATGATGTGGCGATTCAAATTCATCTCAATTATTATCCAGGGAAATTACCTGAACAAATAGGAACTGCAATGAAGCTTGCTCGTGAATTGCTGTCAATCCGTTATTCGAATTCTTGGTTATTCAGCAGGGTTAAGAAAGCCCCAAATAAAGTCGAGATGGATAAGTGGAAACAAATGTTAGTCGATGTTTCAAACGGACAAAAATTTGATCAATATGTTCATTACCTCCGCACCTTTCGAATGGTTGTAACGCAAGATAACTTATAATGGGAAAATAATTTTACTCTTCGAGAAGAGTAAAAAAGAATGAATTTGAATTTACCGAAATAAAATTTTATATTTTTCACAGAGCAAAAAGAAATGCCCGCCACAAGACGCTCAAGGTCGAAGTCAAGACCGAAATCGAAAGCAAAGTCAAAGTCGAGGTCAAGGCGCTCAAAGTCGAGGTCAAGGCGCTCAAAGTCGAGGTCAAGACCGAAATCGAAAGCAAAGTCAAAGTCGAGGTCAAGACGCTCAAAGTCGAGACCGAAATCGAAAGCAAGGTCGAGATCAAAGTCAAAAGAAAATCAGTCGCTTCAATCAATGCCGAGAATGAAGCAACTTCTTTCGTCATATTCATTGATTCGAATTGTCCCAGATGAACGAAGTTGGGATAGTGTGACTAAAGTGATTGAATATTTTCGACAAAAATCTCCCCTCCCGCTGAAATATGGAGACATCATTTTCAATTACGAAGGTAAACACAAATCATCAAAAATTTATGCGTTTGATGGACAATCGTTTCTACCGTTGTTAAATTTCCCAATCCACGGATTCGGACAAGTTCTTCCGAAACAATTTGTCTGTTTCGGTTTGAGTCGATTTCGTCAGCCTGATTATTTTCTCCCACTCCTCGGGATAGACAATCAAGAGCAGATTGAGGAAGCTGAAAGTAAAATGCTCAAATTTAAAAGCATTTTGGGTTTCCCTGGTTGGATGAGTCGCTTGGTTTGGTTTCGACTTCATCGTTTTCTGGACCAAGTTCGAGCCAATATTACAATTAACAGTTCAAAAGCTTATTTTAGTAAATATGCTTACAAAAAGACTTTCTTTGAATATGAGATTGAATCTAATGGGAAAAAACATGTAAAAAAAATTTATCTGCTTCAAGACTTTATTGCAACTGAACCGGATCAGTTCGATACATTGATTTCACAGATACAGCCAAATGATCTTCTTTGGGGAGAATATCGCACAACTCGCTGCATTCAAGCTCCCAATGATCAAGAATTTATTTCAATTCAACTCGAGTCAACTCTTACCGATCATCCTTCTACTGGGAAAAAAATTACATCTCCATGGTTCAATCCAACATACCATTTATATCCATCTGGAGATGTGGTTCCAAAATTGCGAGATCGTTCTTTTACAGTCACTTGGAATTCATTTGTACCAGTCAATGTAAATCTCATCAAAAATCAAGTCAAATTTGTAATTCTTCCTACCGATGTTGACAATATTCTGCAAGATTTGAAGCAACGAAATCTGCCTCTTCAAAAGGGAGATTTAGTTAATCTCGTCTTTGCAAAATCTGGAGACGAGCTAAACTTTAAGGAACTCTCAGTGTTGACAAAAGTGTATCAACGCGAAATTCGTCAAATTAAAACCTTCGAAGAAGCCGATTTTAATCTACTGATTTTTGATGGAGAAAAGCTTGTTTTTCCAAGTATTACTCCACATCCGGAAGGTAATTATCCGCCTCAATTTCTGTGTTTTGAACAAGAATACTTTGAACCAGATTATTTTATCACTGAGTTTCACCCAGATCGGTTTTATTTCTATTCGAATCCAGATCTAGCTAAAGCTAAAGATACATCTGGCTTCGCTCGAAGACTGATTTGGTTCCGTCCTCATCAATTTTTAGATCAACTCAAAGCCAATCTTTATACTCGTCAAGACGGTCGTCAGGCGAGCTTCTTTCTTTCAAAGGGAAAGAGGTTTGACCTGATAGACAATACTGTTGGTAAAAATTTATTTGAACAGTTTCACCCCTTATCAAATCAAGTTTACGCCGCTTATTACAACGATGCTTTTGACGATGTTTCAAATATGGCAGAATTTCCGAGTAATTTGTACATTCGAAATAACAGTTACATTGAATTGTAAGACTAAGAATGAGACTAAAAGTAACATACAAAATTTTTTCTCCTCGAGAGGAGAAAAATAATCGGTCCTTCAAAAAGTCTCCATTTTAATATATTTTAACAATATCAAGTCTTGGACTCGGAATAAATCCTGATACACTGCTACCCTCAGGGTCAACTTGTTGGTAATTATTTGAGTCAATATAATACATAATAAATCGACCTCGCCGAAATACAAAAGGAGTTTCATAAGATGCATTGTAAAAATCCACCAACCCTTGTATATCTTCGGCAGTACCTATATTAGGTCCGGCATATATTCCACAGGCCAATTCTGCTGCTGTCAATGTGTGATCTTGAGAACTCCATACTCCAGCTTGACTAAGAGGTCGAGGGCGCAGTTGAATATCAACAATATCTCCTCGCCGCAGATAATGATACGCAGAAACTTGATTCGTGGCACTGTAAATATATTGTGACCAGTCTCCTCCGGAAGGAGTATTACTCGTATTAATACTTCCAACTGTTGGGCCGAGTGCATTTCTATTTTCTCGTGTCAGTCCAGCAGATCCTATTGTTCGATTATTGACACAGATATGAAATTCAAATCCGTTGTATCTACCCATCGAACTCGCAGCTCCTACACCTACATCTGAAGCAAATCCATCAAATTTACCCATACGTAGCACATTATAGGCAGAAATTAGATAATATCCATCATCGAGTATTTGATAACCATCACGTGTGTCAGAGGTAACATGTTGATAAGATGATCCTTGATAAATTCCGATAACATTCGGTGATACGCTAGCACCTGCGAATGCAACTCGAATGCCACCATCATAATGTGCCCAGTGATGACCATGTTCATTGACAAAATCCGCAGTTGCCCACTCCCATCGAAAGACTATTCCATCATCTATAGTCGGACCAAGAGCTCTTTTGACTTCTTGATTTGCGACAGTCGCTCCAAGAGCATATGTTTTAGTTTTATCATGAGTAGTTTTAGTAATCCATCTTGATCCATCACTTTGTAATCTAACAGAAAATCCATATAAAGAATTATAATCCACTGTTCCAGTGGAAAAAATCAATTCGGATCCAGTACCAGATAAAGTTAATGTTCCAGAATTCGCAATACTTCCGTATTGATGAAATATAATTTGGGTTCCTGTTCGTCCGGTTGCAGATGGCAAAACGAGTGTTTTTCCCCCGGTACTTGAATAATTAATTATATATGAACGAGATGCGTCAAATTCAAGTGTAGTATTTTCGTCATCAACCGTATGCTTTTTAAAGTTTGGACTTCCAGATGGTCCGGTAGTTCCTGTATTGGTTCCTGTCGGACCGGTGGGACCAGTTAAACTTCCCATTGCTCCATCTGTACCTGTAGGTCCTGTAGGTCCTGTAGGTCCGGTCAATCCCAAAGAGCCAGTAGCACCTTGATTTCCAGATGAGCCAGTTGCGCCAATTAAATATCCACTTGTCGCGGCAAGGAAAGAAGGAGTTATCGCCGAAAATGGGGGATTTGTATTGGCGAGAAATGGAAATGGTGTTAAACGGAAACTCATCTTTTTACAAAGAACAAAATATTCTTTCTCAATAAAAAATCTTTGTTAAAGAAAATGTCGAGAATTTCTCAATCAATAAGATTACCAATTCTGACCGAAAGTCTGTTCAGTAAAACTGTCGGAATTACCGGCCCCACCGGTCCGACTGGACCCACCGGACCCACCGGACCCACTGGATCAACAGGCCCCACTGGAGCAGGTGGTATGGCAAGTGTAACTGGACCGACTGGACCAATTGGTCCTACTGGACCTCAAGGACCAGAAGGATACGTCAAATTCAACGAAGATATTCAAACTCTGACTGGAGGAGGAACGGGTTTTATAAATGCAACATATCCGAGATCGGTCTTGTACAGTTCTCCCACACCGACATATTTTTATTTACCAACTGTATCTGGTGCAACCGGATATTCTATTCGATTTACTAAGCTTGATGATGCTGGTCCAACTGCAACTACGTTGATGGGGACTGGAGGGCAAAAGATTAATGGGACTGGATTTTTTCGGTTGGATCATGCCAAAGGAAGTTCGGCGACTTTGATGAGTGATGGAAGTCAATGGTTTGTCACTGAAAAAGAACGAGGAAAATTGACGTTTAAATTTACTCGTCGATTTGATTATACTATTACCGGAGCTACCGGAAGTGGACCAAGTCATAATATTATGTTTCCAACTGAAATTTTCAATAATGCCGGGTTTGTCAACGAAGGAACTGGAACAGAAACTGGCGGGATTGCTGTGCCACAAGGAGGTTATTATTGGATTGATGGAAGTGTTCGACTTAATTGGGTTGATTCACCAATTATCAATCCTGCAATTACTGTCCATGCCGGAAATATGAACGAAGCATTAGGTAGTGTGGCACAAGGAATGGCAGTGTGGGAAGATCACATTATTCGGGGCATTTTATATGTACCTGATGGCCAACGAATACAAACTCGATATATGTATCAAACAGGCTCTGGTCTTGGAAGTACCGTTGGTGTTTATGGCGATCCAACAGGCGCTTGTGTATTAAGTGGATTTTTAATTCGTTAAAAAATCTTTTTCTATATTAAAATATAAAAATGTCAAGATTGATACAAAATCCCGGATTAATTTTACAATATCCAACACTTCCAATCTTAAATACACTTGATGAGACAAGAATCTTACCTCCTCCGACCGGCTCCGCGGGATTAACTGGTCCCACCGGACCTATTGGAACTGGAGGAATTTTAGGTATTACAGGATTTACTGGTGACGATTCACCAACTGGAGCAACTGGAGTGATGGGACCAGCTGGGCCAGCCGGGCCAACTGGAGCAACTGGATCAATTCAGGCAACTGTATTTGAATATTCCGGCGGTTCATCGCCTTACTTCATTAATGCTGTTTTTCCCAGTTTGGTAAAAATTAATGTTCCTGCTGGCTCAACAATTTATCTTCCTTCTGCAATTTCAACTGGTGCTTGTATAAGTATTGTCAATGTGGCAAATTATTCTTCGGGAGCTCCAAGTTATATTGCAGGAACTGGGAGTGAACTGATTGATGGAGCTGGCTCATTTATTATGAATCCTTACACATATGCCGCGTACAACTTAATTAGTAATGGAAATGCCTGGGTGACACAAGGAAAATCAACCGTTCCATCTTTGTTTCGTGTTGAGAATCGAGCCATTCAATTGGATAATTTACCTTCATCTCCCGGAAAATATGGTTTAACTGGAACTGTCATTACTTACGATACAATCGTGTATAGCAGCACAGGATTTAATTGGAGGAGTGGATTTGCTGGTAGCGTTGTTATTTTTCAAGGTAGTCAAGGAGGATCAATCAGTCCACAACCATGCGTTCCCGGAAGATATTTAGTTTCAGCTTTATGGCCAATGGGGTTGTCTCCCAAAGATTCAATCGGTCTTCAGGGTATCATTTCAACACATCCAGTATTTCCCACCATTTTTAATGGAATTGGTCGAATTGGAAGATGTACAAGCGCAACAGCAACCAATCAATATATTTCTTTGTATCAGCCAATTGATTTAAATTATGATGGGACACATGGTCACGCGACAGTACAAGCAGCCTGGGTTGCTACTGAACATGCCAGTATAACTGCCGATTCTGCCATTCGTTTAACATATTATCCACAAACTGGAATTTGCGGAGTTCACGCATTTCAATTGGATTAGAAATTTCTACTTTTTCTTTCCTGATCAGGAAAGAAAAACAACCAAACGTCTTTCAAGACCGGTTAAACTTCTAAAAGACTCTTTGAAGTGGTTAAACTTCTAAAAGACTCTTTGAAGTGGTTAAAATTGACTCTTTTTCTTTCGATTAACATTAACATACAAAAATTGTTAATCACCGTTATTCCCAACATGAAAAAAGCCGACTATTTCGCTCCGAGAATGCCTCTGGGATACGTTTGGTCATTCGATCAAGAAGCCCAGAAACTGACCTTCACTTGTGATTTAAATCATACTCGGACGGTCAGTACCAGTCAAGTCGTAAATCGCTTTTCAGTCTGTCGAGCACAGAACATTCCGTTTTGTGCCGATTGCAATAAACTGTCAAGAACCCAAGCCTCACAAGAAGAATGGCAAAAGAAATGCACTGAACTTGGCTTTCAGTTCCAATCTCATGACCCGAAAACTCGGATGCTGACTTATCTTTGCAATTGTGGCGAAATTAAATCCGTGTATGATTCGAATATTAATCATAATCTCGGCGGATGTCGACAATGTTCACAACTGAACAATCGGCATCATATTCTTGACGTCCAACAAATCTTTGCTCAAGCCGGATGCCAATTACTCACCGTTGATTACCAGAATAACAAACAATTGCTCAATTATGTATGCAGCTGTGGACAAATTGGTCACACTTGTTTGTCCGATTTCAAACGAGGACAACGATGTGCCAATTGTGCCGCGATTCGAACCAAGGAGACATGCCTGCAAAAATATGGAGTTGAAAATCCAGCCCAAGCCAGCGATTTTGAAGAAAAGCTGAGACAAACTTGCCTACGAGAATATGGAGTTGAACATCATTCACAAGCGCCTCATGTCCAAGCCAAGAAAGAAGCCAGTTGTCTTCAATCACATGGAGTTAGAAACCCAATGCATTGTTATGAGATACGTAAAAAAGCTATTCAAAAATCTTTTTCAACCAAACAATATCAATGTCCAAGCGGTAAAATTATTTCCCTTATGGGGTATGAAGGATCCTGTATGGATATTCTTCTCGGAAAGGTTAAGTCTCCAAAATATACTGGAAAAATTTACTCCGAAGAACAATTTCAAGAACCTCCTATCGTTCCCTATTACGATTATTATCAGCAAAAACAAAGAGTTTATTATCCTGATATTTATGTTGATGGACAAATGATTGAGGTGAAAAGTATTTGGACTTATAATCTAAAACATCAACTGAATCAACTCAAATTTATCGAAGCGAGTAAACATTATCTTTTTCAAGTTTGGATTTTTTCCCTCAAAAAAGAATTACTTGAAATTATTACTTATCATTCAAATCAGACTGCAACTTTATCCAACGGGGCCTATTATCTTGGGCAAATGCTCAATACATCGGGTGAACCTGGAGTTGGATTTGATTATCAACAACTTTCGGCCGAAGAAAAGCCAGAAATTGAATACCAAAATTTCAAAGACACAATAGAAGAATTATAAAAATACAAATGAGACTTTATTACCTTTTGAGGTAATAAAATTTTTGTTTTCAAACAGCGACACCATCCTCTTCCACACTGAAGACCAGATAAAACCCTGAGATCTAATACATCGGAAAACCTGCACCGCCACCAATAACTCGCAAAACCGTGTGGGCCATGGCACAATTAATCACTTCGAAAGTTTGTGCAATCGCCACAAACCCGGAGTAGGTCAATCCCAAAGCAGTGTAACCAGCAGGGAAGGCAGTAGCGTTACCAACTTCATCGACGAAGGGAGTCACAGCAGTTCCAGCCAAAGCAGCCAGACAGTCAGTCGAGAGGGTCAAGCACAAGCTCACGTTAGTCAGCTTACCATAGTCAACCGATCCAGAGTGGTTCACATCGATGGCATCCAAGGCATACGAATACATGTGGTATCCGGTGATGGTAGGAATAGCAGCTGCATGATAGAAAGGCTGGACCAAGCTGAAGTAGTCGATCGGCATCTCAGACAGACGCTGAGTTCCTTCGTACAACAAATCGACTTCCTCAATCGGGTCGAAGGCATCGGGAGCAGGGAACTCGAGAGTGGTCAAGTTAGAAGCAGCACGAGCGAAAGGCTCTCGAGTAGTGTAGTTACTGCGATCGCTATCAACAGTCTTGTTGCGGATCGCGAAGAAGAGGACCTTGATGGCATGTGAGTACTTCAGACCCACATCCACAGTGGTGGCTCCAGACAGAACTGAGGCCTCAGGCATGGTTTGGATCACTTCCCAGACAATGTCTCGAGGGACCTTACCCATTCTCTTTCTCTCATCAGAAGTAACCACAACGTAGGTTCCCCACAATTGGGCATCGAGGGTAGGAGCAGCTACCACATCGGCCGCAACAGCATTGCGGGAAGAGTGAGCCACAACCGATTGAATGGTGCTATCAGCGGCATTGCTGACTACCAAGCACTCAGTCCAGTCACGGATCTTTAGCTCGAGGAGATTGTCGTTGTAGATCAAAGCTCCAGTCGGGAGGGAGACTCCGGCCTCACGAGTGTAAGGCATTGGGATCGGCACGTTCAAAATGGCGGCCGGGAGAGTCTGCGAATCAACACCAGCAGCAATGTTCCAAACAGGGTTAACCAATTCAGGCACATTTCCGATCATGTTGTCATAAGCGTTTCGTTTACCTCCGGGAACCGAGAAGGCGGAGTAGAAGTCGAAGAAGGTCGAGTCAAACGAGCATCCAGGGATGGTGGTGAAGTTCAAAGTGGCACACTCGATCACGTTATGTCCCAAATTGTGGCACCATCGGAGATACAAACCACGATAAGAAGCACTGGTGGCCCAGAGAGTGGGGGCTTCGACGGCACTAATTTCAAAGCGAACCCAAGAGGAAGTCAAGTAATCACCTTGACGACCGAGCTTGTAGCTGAACTTGTTTCCGAATCCAGGGGTTCCGGAGTTCAAAGCGTGAGGATGGGGAATCAACGAAATAGCGTGGGTCTTCATAAACTTCTTGATGGTCAGAATCTTGGCAGATCCCATTCCAGTCAAGAAAGCGGCGTGCAAGGCACCACAAGTGCTCAAGTCAACTTGAGCCGCGGCAACAACAGCGTTTCCACAAGTCATTTTGAATGAATATCGAAGTCTTTTGGGAGATGGAGAAAAATAAAAAAAATAAAAATCTTTCGACCCCCTTTTGGGAAAAAATGATTTCGTAAAAAAAGTTTCCCGTTTTAACCTATCCACTTTGTTTTCACTTTCGGAATGAATGGAGTTCAAACCGATTCTCAACTTCAAATTCATTCTGCATCATCACGATATTTAATTACTCTTCAAGTCGATGTATCAACGCTTGATGCGGCAATTGGACTGCCTTCACTAAACAAAAGTACTCAAATTGTCTCACAAAATAATGAACTACTTTCGAAAGATCCAATTATCATCTCTGATGCGGCCAGAAAACAAAAGAAATGGGTCTTTACCATGGTTGATCATATGAATAAAACGATGCTCGGTGTCACATCGGTTCCAATTCGATGTCATTGGGATCACCATGATTTTATAGGAGTGTGTTATGGATGTCCAATTGAGAAGATTTCTCGTGATCAAACTTATACTTATTATTCACAGATCTTCAAACGTGAAATCACTTCAAAGATTAACGATCCAACACATCAAGAACTAATCGGCTACCACACTGATGGTATTTTTTGTTCATTTGAATGTGCGCTTGCCTACGCATATGATCGAGTGAGAGATATTCTGTTTCGGAATTCAGTCCATTTGATTCAAGAAATGTATGCGGCCTTATTTCCAGGTGCGAAACCATTGATTCCAGCTCCTCCTTTCAATATCTTGAAAGCCTACGGGGGTTTAGTTGATATTGAAAATTATCGGAAAAATCATAATCTTCGTTATCAACCGACCAAATCGATTTATCTTCGAATGTTTCCAATTGGCCACGCATTTGAACAAACCCAAAGTCTTTGAAACTTTTTTCTTTTTCAATTCCCCATGGGGACTTGAACGAATTTTATGTTGAAACCGTCCCTTAAGGACTTAAACCCGTCCCTTAAGGACTTGAACCCGTCCCTTAAGGACTTAAACCCGTCCCTTAAGGACTTGAACCCGTCCCTTAAGGACTTGAACCCGTCCCTTAAGGACTTGAACCCGTCCCTTAAGGACTTGAACCCGTCCCTTA
>JACCDN010003906.1_pt1 | contig 58809 bp, 63 predicted proteins | sample 7441691 | NCBI WGS metagenome assembly JACCDN01 (sample SAMN15323439, study PRJNA562643) | freshwater metagenome | isolation source: river surface water | place: USA:Blue River Watershed | collected 2017-08-16 | reverse complement strand
TGCTCCGGTAATTGCTGAAGTTGGTGTACTTGTGATTCTTGATTACGATAGAAAACTATTTGAGACCTTTCGAGATGGTATATTCCCATTAAATATTCAACCATATAAAGTGATATATATTACAGAATCAATGTCAGAAGAGAGAGAGCTAAATGATTGGAACGGCGTTAAATGTATTGAATTAAAAACACTAAGTCCCGAAGCGATAACTGAGAGCCTTTTATTTGAAAGAAGGGATGGGTTTTTAGCTAAAAAATAAAAACATGAGTTACACTAATCTGCATTTTTTAGGTTCAAATGCTCCCGGAGGACTTATTGCTAGTCATTTATCAAAAATGTTTTCAGGATCTACTTTTCATTCAGTTGAAGTCAATTTTAGTGAAAATGATGTAGTTGTATTTATAGATCCTGTTGGGGTTTTAAATGAAAGAAATCTATGGGAAATGCTTGGTCATCCTAAATGTATATTACATGTTTGTAACTCAGGTGAAGGATATGATGCTCATGCGGCGTATGAAAGAGTAAATATTGATATTCATACTGAGTCTATAGGGGCAGTGATTGGTTTCCTAAGAGAGAATGGATTATTTCTAGATGAAACTCGACCGATTTCATAATCCTACTTTAAACTATTCACAAATTCTGATGCTTGTATTGGATTCTTTCCTTCAAGTTGTATTTCAAGTAGTTCAATAAATCCAGTTTTACACTTAAGTATTAATCTCTTGTCTATTACCTCATATTCTTTATCTCCAACATATGAAAGATCAGATACTTTGGCTTTTAAAACTTTCATTCTTTTGTTATCAAACATACACCAAGCAACAGGCCATGGGATTAAAGCCCTTACAAATCTATCAATATAGACAGCATCCATATTTTTAAAATCTATCTCTGCTTTATCTTTTGAAATATCTTTTTGATAGCAATATGTTGCTTGAGAATTATCTTGTTTCTGAGGAGTAATCTTTCCTTCCACCCAATCTACAAGTATATTTGGCATTTCAATAGCACTTTTCTGAACTAATCTTGTTCTTAAAGAAAGATTAGTATCATCTTGAAGTATTGGCTCTCTACTGATTTTTAGAATATCTCCTTGGTCTAATCCCTCAGACATTAACATATATGTAACACCAGTTTCAGTTTCTCCATTTAGTATTGCCATCTGGATTGGAACAGCACCTCTATACTTTGGAAGAATTGAGAAATGGATATTTATCGCTTTATACTTAGGGTACTCTAAAAAGAACTTAGGAATTATCTCCCCAAATGCTTTAACAACAACTAACTCAGGTGAAAAGAGATTTATGGCTTCTTGATACTTTTCTGGTTTGTTATCGGTAATAAATACGGGGATATTATTTTCTAAAGCATATTGTTTAACAAGAGTAGGGGTTAGGATCTGTTTTCTACCTGCAGGTTTATCTGGTTGTGTTATAACAGCAACAATTTCAAATCTATTATCAATATGTAATGTTTTAAGTGTTTCTAAAGATTCCCAATTTGAACCTAGAAATATTGTTTTAATTATCATTGAGATATTCTATCACGAATTACTAAAACTCTTCTGTAGAATATGAACTTTCTTTAAAAGAGATCTCTATACTGTCAATTTGTTCTAGAATCTCTTTTATTTCTGGAACAGGTTTCTTTAGATAGTCCCAAACTTGTGCCCTATTGACCCATTCAAAAGATCCTTCACTACTCTGAACAAGTTCCCCATCAGGCTGGTCAAACTTACATACAAAAAATATTTTGTCTTCTATCATTTCACTATTTGAATTAAATATTGTGTAATGCCTTATACATAGTAGTTTTGGTAAGCCTGTAAGGCCTGTCTCTTCTTTCAATTCCCTTCGGGCGGCTTTTAGGATTTCTTCTCCTTTCTTTACCTTCCCAGTTGGAAAACCTTGAAACCCAAAAAAAGGGGCTTTCTGTCTTGTATAGAGTAGTAGTGATTCTGTATTATTAATATCTTTTCTGCATACAAGAACTACAGAGACTTTTGCTTGAGAATGAACAGTTATATCTCCTAAATCCATTCTATTTGCAAACTCTTTACCTAATTGAGTTAACTCATATTTATCAATTGATTTAATAATATATCTATTCTTAATTAATTGATCTAAATGGAATGTAAAAAGACTACCTTCAACTTCTTTAGGTTTAATCTGAGAAAATTTTAAACCATCTGAGTAAAGTAGTTTTTGGAGTATTTCGACCTGAAGTGGGTTAATCTCTTTCATTGTTTTATGAACTTTAAGTTAAGCCTAAAAGGGTCTTTTTGTTTAAATAAATAATTAGGATATTTTAACACAAAGGTATCTGGAACTTCCGTTTCTAAAAGTGCTTTAAGAATAAATCCATGTTTAGTGAAGGTATTAACGTATGTTTGAGTTGATCTAGATATAAATGAAATAGGCATTTTACTGTTATGTGCAATATTTCCTTCTATTATTGTTTCTGATAGATATCCTTTATATTCTTTTACATTCCTTTTTTCAGATAAATACTCTGTTAACCATTTTGCAGGATGAGTAACAGATACTACAAGAGAGCCATTAGTTCTAAGATTTTTATAACATTGTATAGCAAAATTATCTAAATTTTTTATATACATCAGAAGAAGTTTAGCTGTTATTAGGTCAAATTGACCGTTAAACTTTGGAAAAGTATGTTCAATATTAAAGTTAGCGTAGTCTGCACCAGGGTATTTCTTTTGTGCAAACTTTAACATTGGATTTGAGTTATCTACTGCAATTACATTTTTATACTTATGTATTAGTTCATTTGTAAATCGTCCGTCACCACATCCTAAATCTAATACATTAATAGCTTTACTTGGACATAATGATAGTATTGAAGGAGTGTTCACTTCGTTCTCGTATGCAAAAATACCCGTTATGTCATTATGAACGCTTTCAATATATTCGTCACATATCTTATCCCAGTATGTCATCTCAAAATCGATTATTTAATGGGCAGAGTGGCTAATTATATGAAGTAATAAGTAAGTAATCTAGTAAAGATAACTATACTAGAATATTGTACTGTACTAAACTATACTTTACCTATGCAAAACGAAATCGAAAAAATACAATTTAATGAGTATCTTAAGTCAGTTCAGAATCAGTGTAAGAGTATAAGTTGTTGGCCTAAATTTGGAAAAGTGCATCCTTTGATTTGGCGTGGTAGTGGTTATTGCCCTTTTGATATAAATCCAGGTGATATAAAAGAAGAACTTGGTGATTATCCATTATGGGCAAAGACATTTAAAGAGAAGGGGCTTGCTCCTGATGGAAAAAGTACTGCTTGTATACAGCTTGACCCTGTGAAATACGGAAGTATTGTTATGGTAAGAAACTCTCGTAAGCAAAATGACTTCCTGCTTGATGATGAAGATATTAAATTAGAGGATTTTTTAGGAGAACCGGATGATCAACTATTTCTAGAGAGGGAATTAATAAACCTAGGGCAAGGTTGGCCACCAGTTCTAATTGAAAGAATGGTTGCCGTCCCTTCAAGTGGTGATGAACCCGCTATATGGTCTCTTTGTATCGTTAGGAAAGTTTTAGACTTTGAATATTCTGAGTATGAAACTACTTATAAATATTTTCCTGTCGTTAAAACATTTGGTGTTGAACCGAGCTCTCCTGACGATTTAGGTATTGAAGCAAATTGGTATAGAGAGTTTTATTTTAATAGAGATATAAATGATCCCGATCTGCTTTTCTCAAAAGATCCAATAGCCTTATCCTTTGAATTATTTGGTCCGCTAACTCAAAGAAATTTGATATCTACATTTTTGGGAAACTAATGTGCAAATAGTTCCTATTGTTTTCACCTGATATAATACCTTACATGAAATTAACAGATTACGATTACAATTTACCAGATGAAAGGATTGCACAAATACCACCAGAGGTAAGAGGCACTACTAATTTAATGGTCATTGATAGAAAAAGCGGTGGGATTGAACATAAAAAGTACTTCAATGTTATCGACTATATTAAACCTGGTGATGTTATTGTTTTAAACTACACTAAAGTACAAAGTGCTAGAGCATATTTCATACACATAAATACTGGTAAAAGATTAGAAGTATTAGTATTGGATAAGTTTGATAATGGAAACTATCACTGTTTAATTGGAAAGAGCCAAAAGGTTAAAGATGGAGATATGCTCCAAGATGAGTTGAATATTGGTCAACCAATAAAGGTAGTTAAAAGGGCTGAAGGTGTAGTTGGATTTGAAATAGAAACAAGTAAAGAGAATATGGATAGAATACTTGAAATTGAGGGACATACTCCACTTCCTCCATATATTAAAAGAGAAGATAATGAAGATGATAAAGAAAGATATAACACTGTATTTGCACAGAAGTTAGGATCAAGTGCTTCACCAACAGCAAGTCTTAATTTAACTGATGAATTGTTAGTAAAACTACATGAGAAGGGTGTAAATATTGCCTATGTTGAATTAAAAGTGGGGTGGGGAACATTTGCACCAATTAGAACTGATGATGTAAGAGATCATCAAATACATAGAGAATATATAAATCTTTCAAAAGAAAGTGCAGATACCATAAATGATGTAATTGATAATGGTGGAGATGTTTGGGCATTTGGAACCACAGTTTCTAGAACTTTAGAGTCTTGTGGAGAAGAAAAGGATGGGAAGTACTATGTAAAACCATATGAAGGATTTACCCAACTATATATTTATCCTGGTTACGAATGGAAAATAGTTAAGCACTTAGTAACTAACTTCCATACTCCAAAGAGCAGTCTACTTGTTCTAGTTGCTTCATTCATGGGATATGAACTTATGAAAGAAGTATATCAACTAGGGATAGCAAAGGAATATATGTTCCTAAGTTATGGAGATAGTATGTTAATTCTCTAGATATCTTTTCGCGCTCTCTATCATATTAACAATATCTTCTTTGCTTACTTCTCTTCCGAGATGTTTTTTTACTATATTAAAAAACTCACCTTGTGATTCAAGTGCATACCTTTTTATAACAAACAGAGGGATTAGTTTCTCATCTACTTCAAAAGAATCAATTTTTCCAGTGATTGTTACCTCTTCTTTCAAGTCTTTAATCATGTGCCTCGCTTCTTCAGCAGAAAATGCGGGGAGCAACATATTTAGTCTTCTCATTTCGATCGAGAAATCAGATATGTTGATTCGTATCAATGTGTTTACATAGTTTATACCTAGGGAAGTACTTGGGTCTACAAATACTAATATACTATTTAATTCTTCATCATAGTATGAAAAAACGATTTCAACTTCTAGTTCGGGGTTCAAATCAGATGTGGAATTTCGCAATATATATTCATGTACTGGCTCTGATATTAAACGACTCAAATCAGTGTTTTGCTTGGCTTCGTTATGTTTCATATTTTCTACATATTAAATTATTACTATTAGTATCCTAAATATATTATTCAGAAGACTTGGGAGTATTATAGGTTTAAAAGTGATATAATCTTGACGTAAATATGACATACCCTAAAGTACTATTAACAAGTGGTATTGAGATAGATTTGCATAACTACGCCTTAACTTTCACAGAGGCAAAAGAAAATTTTTTCCAACCAAAAGAATATTACATACTCCCATATATACCAAAACATAAAAATATCGCAGGAAAGACAATATTTCTACCATATATTTCAGATGAGATAGACAGAACTTCAGAAATTGAAATATCCAAAGTACTTAAGTTTCCTAAAATACATTTAGAAAAGAGAGAATTGTATATCAATACAATATTTAAATCTTTTTGGAATGATTTAGTAAATATATTAGGGGAGAATGAGTTGAAAAGTATTAAGATCGTTGAATTTCAGATTACAAACGTTGGTTCTGGAGGTAGAACATTTATTACCGATAACGATACAAAAATAATAGTTAGAAATAGAAAAGATATCTTGCCTGAATTAATGTTTTCCACTTTAGTAATGGGAGTATTAAAGTTTGTAGGATATAAAGAAGAATATGCTTGGGAGGAAAAAATGGCGATAAAAAGTTGGATTGAAAATTCAACTGTCTTAAAAAAGTACTTTAACCATAACTTTGTCCCTATGCTTTCAAACCTTCGCCTAAAACAACAACAAGGGAAATATCAATTGGAATCACAAGAGTATTTGAAGAAGTTGGGGATATATAAAGATGTAAGTATAGATAAAGAAGGAGATTTAATAATAAATGGGAATAATATTGGACTAAGTAAGAATGAGAATAGTTTTCTTAAGGTTTTAAATGAAAATAAAGGAGGAATTGTTGATTACGATACTATTTTTGAAGGTGTATGGGGAGGTGATAGTGAAAAGTTTTCACTTTATGCAATTACTAAGTTAGTGGAAAGAGTTAGAAATAAGATGCAAAAACTAGGAATATCCAAAGATTTTATTACCTCTGTTAAAGGAAAAGGATATTGTATTAAGTAATTAGCGCTTCAAGGTATTGATATCTTTTTTAGTTAAGAATATATTTAAGTTGATCGAGTACGATTCGTGTATTTATACCCTCACAGACCTCGTGCCTGTGAAAGGTAACAAAGAGCGTACATCTTTACTAAAGTATATTGGCAACAGTGTACTCAGTTAATACATAGTACTTTGGGGCAACCCTTGGTACATTACTCAGCGCACCCAATGTTTATTCGGAGGGTGCGCATTTTTTATATCCCCTCCTTTATATTTTGATGATATAATCCTTAAATAATGAATCACCTACACTTCGGAGAAAAACCAATATTTATGCCTGATGCCACACGTGGTGCCGTTAGGCATTTAACAACATCTCAACTTAAATCTACAGGTACTACTCATATGGTAGTTAATACTCTTCACTTAATGATTTCACCAGGAGCTGATGTCGTTTCAGAACTAGGAGGTATTAAAAGCCTTATGAACTTTGATGGAACTGTATTAAGTGATTCAGGAGGTTTTCAAGTATTTTCTCTTCTTCATACAAAGAAATGGAAAGGAAAAATTGATGAGAACGGAGCTACATTTAAATCTCCAAGAGATGGAAAAACATTTGTATTAACACCAGAGAGTAGTATTGATGTACAAGCACTTCTTGATACTGATGTAATGGTATGTTTAGACGATTGTAGAGATGCAACTATATCAAGAGCAGAAGCAGAACTTTCTGTAAAAAGAACAATAGAGTGGGCAAGAAGAGCAAAAGAACATTTCTTAAAGAAGGGATTAGATAAAAAGGGAAAACTTCTCTCTTGTGTAATACAAGGAGCAAATCATTTAGATTTAAGAGAATATTGTGCTAAAGAATTATCTAAAATTGGTTTTGATGGATATAACTTTGGAGGATATGTAGTGGATGAGAATGGAAAGTTAGTTGTAGAAGAGATGAAAGTAGTTTTAGAAAACACACCGGATGACAAGTTCAAATACGCGATGGGTGTTGGAAAACCTGAGGATATTGTTAAAGGGTATGAAATTGGATATATGGTTTTTGATACTGTACTACCAACAAGAAACGCTAGACACGGAACCCTATATTCATTCTCAGAAGAGGGTGGGATAGTTAGAGTAACATCATCTAAATATGCAAAAGACTTAAGACCAATTGATGATACTTGTGATTGTGAAGCTTGTGTAAATCATAGTAGAGCTTACATTTACCACCTTATTAGAAATGATGAAGCAACAGGTAAGACCTTAGCTACTATTCATAATCTAAGGCATTATCAGAGGTTGGTAGAGAGATTGATTAGGTGAGTCAAATTCTTAATTTATAAATGATTCTAATATCATTTTGTAAAACATCTTTTGGTTTAGATAGTGATCAACAATTAAAGGGTCAACACCTGCTGAAATTGCAAAATCATAGTCAGTTTTAGAATCACCGAAATATATAAAATCTTCTTTATTCCCTCCTGAATCTTCTACAAGTTTCAATAAGCAATATGGATTTGGTTTTTCATAACCCATATCAGAGCAGGAGATTATATTGTCAACATATTTATCTAAATTATTTTTCTTTAGTATCTTTAGCAAAGACTTTGTCTGTCTGTTACTCATAATACTGACTATCTTATTATCACTTTTCAATGATTTGATAAAATCCTCAACGGCTCGAAAGGTTTTTACTTTATGTATCTGTTTTACATGTAATTGTTCATTAGCTTCTACCAAATCTTTAGGATTAGCATTTATACTCAAATGCTTTACTGCAATTGAATACAAATCTAGCATTGAAACCCCTCTGTTTTTAAAGTGTAAGTCTCTTAAATATTTATTTGTAGTTTCGTTTTTGATATCGATATATGATTTGAATACCTCAACAAATAATTCTTGATTAAAATTATATGAATCAGCTAAAGTATCATCAAGATCGAATACAAAATGTTTTTTATTTATTTTCATAGGATAATTATATTGATTTAACCTGACATCAGCTTGACCCCTTTATGTCAGGAATGGATGGTGATAATATCTCAAATTATGAAACTGACAGAACTTGATGTGAAAATTTCAAAAAAATATTCAGATAGATTATTAAACCCAATAAAGTTTGGTGAAAACTCAGTCAACTTTTGGTTCCCAGGGTCTGGAATGACTACAGTATTAAAGGATGTCTTTAATAATAAGAGACTATTAAAAGCAAAGTTGGGAAAAATCTACAACCTCTTAAAGATTGAAATGTTCTGGGGGCATAATGCTACTAAGAAAACCCTACTTGATATGTTAAGGTTAAATAATTTTTCATCACCTCAAGAATTATTTAGCTCTTGCAAGAGTCTTTTAGATAAAGGGCAGGAGATTGTTTATATTGTCAGCAGAGTAGATGACTACCCGGAAAAAGAGAAAGTATTGATTCTAAAAACACTCGTAAATCTAACATCATTAAACACACGCAGGGTTCATATAATATTTAACAGCATAGATAAGCCTTGGTTTCTATATCAACTAAGAAAATCCCCAGAGTTTATGGTGTTAGCAAATCATATAACTATAGTGCCCGTTCTAGAAGGAGATCTTTTGGATGAATATTTTGAAGCTAAATCTTTAGAATATGGCTGGAACATGAAATCGAAGGAAAAAGAATATGCTAAATCTGTATACGGAGGCATTCTTCAACTTTCTAAGGAGTATATTAGGTCAAAAGGTAATAAACTTAATACTTCTTTAAAGTTTAAATTTTTGTGGGATCAATTACCATCTGAATATAAGGATCATATTGAAAATCCAGTAAGAAATGGTGAGGCTCGTACTGATTTGATAGCTTTAGGAGTAAATCATTTGAAGTTTTATTCTGAAAACTCATCTATATTGAGTCAATCTTCAAAGGACAAAATATACAAGGTATTAAATAAAGAAGAACAAAAGTTATTATCATATCTGGAAGCATCTCAGAATATAATAATTCCTAGGTCAGTAGTTTCAGGATTGATTAGACCAAATAATTCAGAGAATTTGACTGATTGGGCTTTTGATAAAGCGATATCTAGATTCAGAAGAAAGCTTATTGAAATTGACATTGATTCGTCAAAGCTGAAAACTTTGAAAGGAAAAGGATATATATGGCAGTAGTACGTCCAGATTTAAATGTAGTTGAAATAGAAAAATCTCTAGAAAGAATTAAAAGAGATTTTAGTGCGAAAGAGGTTGTTTCCGAAGTATTTCCTGAAGAAGAGCAACGCGATTTATTTGTTCAAGGTCTTGTAGAACTATCTGAGGTCCAAAATAGTCAAATCAAAGTAGGGGGTAGAAGAGTTCGGGAAATGTTAGGTATTACTACTCACGATTTAGCACTTGACATAGTTTCTGACGCTGAAGAGATTAGACAGACACTAACTCCAGATGCTGCAAGATTAGCTGGAATTCTAGAGTATTTAGAAAAATATGAGACTAAGAGAATGACTGAGCCAGACTTAGATCTTTTTATTTGGGATGTTGGTATAGAGAAGGTATTGGATATTTTTAATCAAAAGGGTTTTAAGACTGAAACTAAGAAAGTAACTGGTGGTGTAACAGTTATCAATGTTAAAGGCAGTAATGGAACTGCTACCTTTATTACCGGCGAGAGCTCATGGCAAACAAAGGAAAGTTGGCCGATGATGGGAGGTATTATTGCGGAATTCTCAACGGATGCTAGTGAACCAACTTTTAAGCTAGATGTTGCAAGAGGTAGAGTTTCATTGTACCCATTAGAGATAGGAGAAAAAATAAAAAATCCAAAAGATCCTCAAAGGTTTGCCTCTGTTGGTAGAGCTTTGTTATGGTCTTTGACAACAATTACTCCTGAAGGGAGAATGATTAATCCTCCAGGTGAAAGTACAACAGAGTATATTTTAGAAACAGTTAGAGTTTTACCTGACCTTCTCTCTCAAATTAAAAATAAACCTGAATTAGAAGTAATGTATAGGGGGGCATTAAGAGATATTGCAATTTCGTTAAGGATTATACTGCCAAGCGATTGGCAAGGTATTCCAGAAATGCGAAAAGACCTTAGAGCTTTCTATACTTTGATTCAAGGCTCACTGGGTTATGTCTCAAAACCTAACTAAGTTCTATACATCCAACCTACAAAGTGATATCATTTACTCAATTTGATGTTGATAACATCATGAAATATTGCTGAATATAAAGAATATATAGAATAATTGATTAAATGATACAAACAAATATTGATTTACCAAAAGAAATATTGATTAAACAGGCTAAATAGTCTGTTGTTTTGTCACAATTAAACTTCATTAAGTATTCAAGTTTTCAGCATATATGTAATTTAAGTAGTTATATACTATGGAAATACTATATGTATTAATAGGAGCAGCCCTATCAGGTGCTGGTGTATTTGTTGTTCTCAAGTTCGTACTTAATTGGGTTAATGTTAAAGATATACCTGAAGAGGTAATTTTAAGAACTGTTAACGCTAAAGCTTCCGAAAAGCTTTCTCAATCACAAGAAGAAGCAAATAAGATAAAGGAAGAAGCTGAGAATAGATTAAGACAGATTAGAAGAGAGATTGCTGAACAGGAAGGATTACTTGTTGAAAGAGAAAAGAAAATCAACGAGAGATCAAAGATGGTTGATGTAAAAAATGATGAGCTTGAGAAAGAAATGGAAAACCTCAAGAGCATGCAAAGAGGTTTAGAATCAAGTAGAGCAAAGTTAAAAGAGGAGTTAGAGAAGATCTCAGGATTAACAAGAGATGAGGCTAAAAAGAAACTCATGGAAGAGATTGAAGTTGATATTAAAGAGTATCAAGCTAATCTCATTAGAAAGAGTAAGAAGGAAGCTGAAGAACAATCAGACGAAACTGCAAAAGAGATACTTGTAGATGTTATGCACAGAGTTGCAACAGATTATGTAGGAGAAAGCACTACTTCATCTGTTAAAGTTGAGGATGAAAAGGTAAAGGGAAGAATTATTGGTAAAGAAGGAAGAAACATTAGAGCTTTTGAAAAGATGACTGGTGTTGATGTAATTGTTGATGAATCTCCAACTTCTATTGGGTTATCATCATTTGATACTCTTAGAAGAGAAATCGCTAGAGTTGCTCTTACAAAACTTATGTCTGATGGAAGAATTCACCCAGGTTCCATTGAAGAAGTAATTAGAAAAGCAAAAAATGAAGTAGCAATTGAGATTAAAAAGAACGGTGAAATACTTGCAGAAGAAGCTGATTGGTTAGGAATGGATATGGGACTATTAAAGCTCATTGGAAAAATGAAGTATAGAACAAGTTATGGACAATCACTCATGTCTCACACAATTGAAATGATGAGAATTGGTGCAACACTTGCTGCAGAACTAAGAGCAGATGTCGCTTTAGTTAAAAAGGCTTGTTTGTTACATGATGTTGGAAAAGTATTAACACATAAGATTGATATTCCTCACCACCATATCTCAGGACAGATCGCTAGAAAGTATGGACTAGATGAAAAGTTGGTTAACGCGATTGAAGCACACCACGGAGATATTGAACCAAGAAGTGTTGAAGCTCATATTGTAGCAATTGCTGACGCTATATCTGGTGCTAGACCTGGTGCACGAAGAGATAGTTATGAACAGTACATTAAAAGAATGGAAGGAATTGAAAATGCTGCAAGAGAAATTGCAGGAGATAAGATTGAAGAAGTATACGCAATTAGAGCTGGTAGAGAGGTTAGAGTATTAATCAATCCTAAAAATAGTACTGATGAAGAAGCAATAGTAATGGCTAAAAATATTGCTGAGAATATTGAAAAGACTCAGAACTACCCAGGAAACATTGAAATCTCGGTAATTAGAGAATTTAGAGCAGTAGAATTAGCAAGATAATATGATAAAAGTACTCTTTATTGGCGATGTCTGTGGTAAACCTGGTAGAAGGGCGCTAGACGCCTTTGTAAAGCAGGTTAAAGAGAAGGAGAAGATTGATGTTGTAATTACCAATATCGAGAACTCAGCTCACGGTAGGGGTGCTACAGTTGAAACTGTAAATGATATGATGGCCTCTGGTGTAGACTTCATGACCGCAGGAAATCATATTTGGAGAAGACCAGAATTTGAAGAACTTCTATCTGGTGATTACCCAATAATTCGAGGTGCAAATTACCCATCAGACCTCCCTGGAATGGGAACTGGTGAGGTAGATCTCGGAAGTAAAGGGAAACTTCTAGTAATTTCAATGATGGGGTGGGCCGGCATGAATGAACGTACTATAACTGAACCTTTTAGGAAGATTGATGAACTATTAGCAGATCTAGATTATGAACAATATGCTGGTATTTTAATAGATTTTCACGCAGAAATGACCTCCGAAAAGGTCTCTTTTGGACTTTATACTGATGGTAGGGTAAGTGCAGTTTTAGGTACCCATACTCATGTGCCAACAGCCGATGAAAGGTTATTACCAAAGGGTTCTGCGTATATTACTGATGTCGGAATGACTGGTCCTATGGACTCTTCATTGTGGGTAAAAAAGGAAATTGTGTTTCAACAAAACATGTTTCCATATTCACCAAGATATGAGATTGAAGAAGATGGTCCAGTTAGATTTGATGCAGTTATAGTAGAGATTGATAGTGCTAAATCAGCAAAAAGTATCAAACGTATAAATAAAGTCCTATAATTACAAGGAATATTGACATTATCTTGTCCCTGCCTTATTTTATGCATAGATGATAACTATTGTTGTTAAATCAAGAATAGTTCATCTATCACTAAAGAAAGGAGGATGCAACAATGTTAAAACTAGATTTAGTAGATGCAGTAGCAAAGGCAGCTGGATTAACTAAAAAGCAAGCTACACAAGCTGTAGATGCTATGTTAGATTCAGTAGCAGCTTCACTTAAAAAAGGTGATCCTGTACTTTTGACCGGTTTCGGTAAATTTGAAGTTAGAACTAGAGCCGCTAGAGTTGGAATCAACCCTAAGACTCTTGCTAAGATCAACTTACCTGCTTCAAAGGTTCCTGCTTTCAAAGCTGGAAAAGCTTTAAAGATGGCTGTAAAGTAATAGCCTTTTAAGTATTTCTCTGTAGATGAGAAATGAAGGGGCCACTTCTCTTAAGGTAAAATTTAAGAGATTGGCCCCTTTTCTATTGATACATTATTATATTTCCATTACACTGAAATAATTAGATAAACTGCTCAATACTTGGTAAACCTGTTTGTACCTACAAACAAGAACGGATATAAGCCACTTCTGCTTAGAAATGGTGCATTAGGAATATATACTTTATTTCTTCTGATAATCAACTCATTTGGAGGCCTTCTAGGGCTTGAAAGTGCTCATGCTAGTACTATAACAACAAGTAATATTGTTCAATTTACAAACGAACAACGCGAACTATACGGATTACCAGCATTGAAGAATAATTCAAACCTCGCTTCAGCTGCATTAGCAAAGGCAAATAATATGTTCTCAGTTGGGTATTGGAACCATTTTGGACCAAATGGAGAAACACCATGGCAATTCATAAAAGCCTCTGGTTACTCTTACGTATATGCAGGAGAAAACTTAGCAAAAGGTTTTAAGAGTGCAGAAGGGGTAGTAGAGGCGTGGATGGCTAGCCCAACACATAGAGAGAATATTTTGAGTGGAAACTACACAGAGATTGGGATTGCTGTTGTCTCTGGTCAACTACTTAGTGAGAATGTAATTCTCGTTGTACAGATGTTTGGGAATCCAACTTCAGCAACAGTACCATCCCCTACAAATGTTAAAACTCCAACACAAACGGAAAAAGGTGATACATCAAGTATTAGAATAACCTCACCAAAAGATAATAGTGTAATAAACGATGCAAATGTTGATATAAAAGGAGAAGTAAATAAAGTACAAGGCACATATACCGTTGAAGTTAGTGATAAAGGCTTCAATTTAGGAGGATTTGAAACAAATGGTCAAACTTGGAGTTGGGATAAGAAATCTGATTGGACAGACGGAGAGCATAATGTAGGGGTATCAATAAAAGATGGGAAACTAAAAGATACTGTTAAATTCACAATTGATACACAAGCTCCAAAAGTAGGAGAGCTAGCTTCTTCATTAACAACATCAGGATGGGAATTAACTGGGAAAATAGATGATAAGTCAGGAACATTAAGCATAGTAAGTGGCGACTTTAATCAAAACATAACTATTGAAAAAGATGGTACCTTTAAAACGACAATTCCAACTGAGAAGATTAGCACACAGGTAGTAATTGTAACTTCAGATACTATTGGAAATTCACTCCAAACAGATATTTCTGAATATTTTGAACAAGAAGGTTCAAAGAGTGTTTTAAGTGTATTTAATAATATAATTAGTGATTTAGGGAATAAAGATACATTAAATGCATTATTCCTAGGATTTATACTATTACTACTCTTAATTGAGGTTGTAACATATTGGAGAAGAGGATTACTCTCAAAACACGGTGGAAATCTATTTACCCTAGGATTTTGGTGGGTATTACTTTTAATTGGTGTGGCAAATGGATTTAGCGGTGTAATAAATTAAAATATTAAAATATGTTTGAATTAATAAAGAAATATAGAAGAGAATTTGTTTATTCATCCTATTTATTCTTGATCTTTGAATTGCTTTCAACACCATCTATTGCTGTAAATCTTTGGTACTTTTTGGCAATTGCTATTGTTGGGTATGTATTAATAAATATGTGGTTATTCTCAACATATAAGTTAAGCTCAATAAAGAAAGCATCAAAGTACAGTGATGTAATTCTAAGAGTTAATCTTTGGGAAAGACTCTTCTCTTATGTATTTCTTCCCCTTGTTTTCTATACTTCTGTTGTCACATTTATACTCTTTTCAACTTCAAACATGCTAACTCAGATTGTAATTGTTGTCTCGGTTGCTCTCTTCTTCTACCTCTTCCTTTTTGTCAGAACATCGTACGAGAAAGTATATTCAATGAATAGGATGACAAGAGTTGCTTCTGACTTTGTATCAATAGTTGTATATTTTCTCTTGTTAACAGTTATAAATAGGGTAGTGGTTGATATCTCATACTTCTCTTTAATCCTATTCTTCTTAACACTATTTTGCTTTGTATATGTTCTGTATCATCATAATAAGTTTGAAAATAGCTCAGCAATACTTGCGATATTTTCATCACTTGCAATTACAGTTACGCATTTAGCTATTGGAAACAGAGGGATATATTACACTCCATTACTTCTTTCCATCCTATACTATCTTGTTATCTCACTTTGGAATGTAAGGTTTTCAGGTTCAAGAGCTTTGGGTGACTATATGCCACCACTAATGTTTGCAATTATGGCCATAATATTACTCCATAGTCTTTAATGAAAAATATAGTTATTAAAGTTGGAGGTTCGCTTCTATACAATGATGATCTTAGACTTAATGAGCTTTTTCTTTTTAAACTAAAGAAATGGTATGACACAAACAAGAGCAAGTTTAATAAACTTGTAATAGTCACCGGTGGAGGAAAACTCTCTAGAAACTTAGGAGGAAATATTAAAGGCTTAGTATTGGGAGATAATGCACACGGAGTGGCTATGCAAATAACACAAGTGAATGCGGAAGTTGTAAAAGGATACTTAAATGATAGTGATATATATGTTCCTCAACAGCTCTCAGAGGCCCTAGAATTCATCCAAAGAGATATAACAGGTGTAATGATTAGTGGTGGTTTAAAACAAGGTTGGAGCACTGATATGGATGCTGCTGTTTTTGCAGATGCTCTAAAGATAGATACTGTGTATAAACTATCAAACGTTGATTTTGTATATGACAGTGATCCAAGAGTGAATAAAGAGGCAAAAAAGATAGAAGATATAACATGGAAAGAGTACTTCGAACTTTTTAATATTTCTGAAAGCTCAGTTCACCAACCTAACTTAAGCAGCCCTGTAAGTGTAGAAGCTTCAATATTCTCACAAAAGAAGGAATTAACATTCTTTATCTCAGGTGGAAAGAATATATATGAAAAAGAAGACCTTTCTCAGGTATTTGAATCTGGAACTAGGATTACAAACTAGTCTAATACATCAACAATTGTATATTTAACAGTCTCTTTAGGAGTTTTAAACTCAAAACTCTCTCCTTCTGATTTGTTAAGCATTGCTTTTCCAAGAGGTGAGATATATGAAATTTTACCTGCAAGTGGATCAGAACCGTTTTCACCAACTAAGGTAATTGTTCTTTCTTTTCCGTTTTGATCTTTAACCAATACTTTATCTCCAATTTCAACTTTTCCTTTAGTTTTAGCTTTAACAATTTTTGCAGTCTTAACTAATTCTTCAAGTCTTAATATCTCCATTTCATTGTTCTTGAAATCTTCAAGAGCAAGTGTGTATGCATCATTTTCTCTTAAATCGCCAGCTTCTCTTGTACTATCTAGAAGATTTTTTAACTCTTCTTTCTTTTCTAATCTTTGAGAAAGTTGTGCCTTAGTCTCAACCAAACCTTCAGCTGTCATTAAGGATCTACTTTTTTTCATTCTAATATCAATAACAAATTAAACTAATAACTATTTTTAATGTTTAGGGGAAGTTTAATAAACCTTTTAAAATGATAATACTTATGGAGGCTTGTGTCAATTTATGGTAAAATCTCACACATTGTGCCGCCATCGTCTAATGGTTAGGACTCATGATTCTCAATCATGTAACCAGAGTTCAATTCTCTGTGGCGGCATATAAAACTTTGAAAGTAGATATGCTGACGCAGTTGAAAAAACAAATATATAAATTACTTCCATTATCTGGTGAAGATTTAGTTAAAGAAAGATGTGGAAAAGCCCTTGATTGGTTCTCTAGAATAATACAGAGCGGAAATAGAACTGAAGAAGACACACATAATTTACTTAATTATTTAAAAGTTAGTTTTACACAGTCCGATAACTTTCCTCTGGAGAGTTTAGGCGCTAACTTTGGGAAACTCTGTCATATCAGTGATTTTATAAATGTATTCCAATATAAATCTGGATATCAATTCTCAGGTGAGTTACTTGATGTTGAGTCAGATACCACAAGTACAAATGAAAGAATCTTCTTGGAGAGTATGCTATTTTTCAAAAACTGTCTGGTACATAAACCCCCTTTAGAAACTTTTAAAAGTTACGATAGGGCAAGAATTCAAGAGATAGTTAATATTGAATTAAATAATCATTTGGAATTACAATACTCTGCCGTAGATTATTTAATCAATCTCACTACATTTTTAACTTTTTCACCCGAGGCTCAGAATAATGAAAGTTGATATCATTACAGTATTTCCTAATCAGATTACCTCGTTTATTACTGAGGGTATTTTTCGTATAGCACAGAGTAAAGGATTGCTTGAGATTAATGTTCATAATCTAAGAAAATGGACTGATGATGTTCATAAATCGGTAGATGCGCCTCCGTTTGGTGGTGGAGCAGGTATGGTAATGATGGTAGAACCTATATTTAAAGCATTAAAGGAGCTTAAGAAAGAAGGAAGCAAGGTTATTGTAACAACACCAAGAGGCGAGAAGTTAACTCAAGGAAAGGTAAAGGAGCTTTCAAAGGTTGATTCTCACTATATTATCCTTTGTGGTCATTACGAGGGATTTGATGAGCGAATTCACGAACATTTAGCAGATTTAGAAATTTCAGTAGGAGATTATGTACTCTCCGGAGGGGAGCTTCCAGCTCTAATTCTAGTAGATAGTATAATTAGGCTTATACCTGGCGTGTTAGGTAATGATCAATCGTTAACGGATGAGAGTTTTGAAGATGGCTTAGAGTATCCTCAGTATACCCGTCCTGCAGAATTTAATGGCTGGAGCGTACCTGAGATACTATTGTCAGGTCATCATGCAAATATCAAGAATTGGAGAAAAGGTAAATCTGTTGAACTGACTAAGAAAAGAAGACCCGATATTGCTTTATAGCCTCTAAAATGGTTTAATTGGGCTGTTTGTAAAAAGGTAATTTTTTAGGATAGGGTTATGATATTTGGAAAGAAGTACAAGATTACAGCCCAGAAAAAAGAAGAGCTTGAGAAAGAATTAGTACGACTAGAAACTGTCGGACGAAGAGATATCGCTGATAAACTAGACTGGTTAAGAGATCAAGTTAACGACACCGAAGAAGAGTACGATCCGTTTTTGGATGCATTGGATGATAAAAATTATCTTGAAAAGAGAATTTCAGAAATCAAAACAATTCTTATAAACTCACAAGTAGTGGAACATAGTAATTCAAAAGAGGTCGAAGTTGGATCTACAGTAACTGTAGGTTTTGAAGGTTTTGAGGAAAAATATATGATTGTATCGTCTATTGAAGCTGACCCTATGAAAAAGAAAATCTCTGATGAATCTCCTGTAGGTAAATCATTGATTGGTGCTAAAGTTGGAGATGACGTTGAAGTTAGAATTGGTTCTGTAAATAAAAAATTCAGAATAATTAATATAAATTAAGTATTAATTAAATGGCTAAGATTAAAAAATTTAAAATAGACACATCACATCTTAGACCAGATGAGATTGAAGCATTAGATCTATTAGAAGAAGTAGGTAAAGAAATTCATAAGATTTGGGAAAAGCAAGTTATTCCTTCTACAAATACCATTACATTGTATGATCAAGGAATATCAAGAGAAGAAGTAACTCAAGCAGCAGAAACTGACTCTTCAATACTTTCACCATACACTGTTGTTAGAAAAGGAGATGATGGATCGCTATACGCAATTCCATATACATTAGAATATAAAGAGAATATTACAAAGATTATTGATCTTCTTAAACAGGTTGAGAAAGTTTCAAAAGATTTCTGGTTTAAAGGATATGTTAAGAATATATATAAGGCTTGGGAAAGAGGAGATTGGGATAGTGCGTTAGTTGAATATCTTAAAAATGATAATCATAGAATTGGAATATTGATGGGCCCACTTGAAACCTATGCAGATAAGGTATTGGGTATTAAGAAAGCTTTTCAATTCAACTTAAGAGTAAAAAAAGATAAGGATACAACTGAGGTTGAGAAAATGGTTGAGATATCTAAGAAACTTCCAATATTAAAGCCTCATTTGTCCATAAGCAAAGGAATGAGTGAGGATAAGATCTTTATGAGAGTAGATGATGTAATGATGTTTTCAGGCAGACAAGCTGGAACAAGAACTGCAAGTACAAACCTCCCAAATGAATCTGAATTAGTTAAAAAGTATGGAACTAGGGTAGTCGTGTATAAAAACTCTCTCGATGAGAAGTTTGGTGAACTCTTCAAACCATTCTTTGTAAAGATAACAAATGCGGGTTTCAATTTTAGTGATGAGACACTTAAAACAGCGGTAAGTAGATTAATTATTCTACATGAAATTTCTGAGGGATTAATTAAATACTCAGATACTAGAACAAGACTAAAGAGTAATGAAACAGCCTTAAGAGAGTTAAATGCATACTTAATGGGTGTTAAAAGCGCTACCTATCATATGTTGAAAGGTTTGATTAACGAAAGAGAATATGAAGAATTAGTAATTATGTTGTTAGTAGTAGGTCTTGATAAGCTATCGAGAATGGGTAATGACACATCGGTATTAGAATATGCAAGAGGATTTACAGTTGTATTTAACTATCTTGAGCAAACTGGAGCTATTGTTCCTTCTAAAGCAAAGTTAAAAATTGACTTACCAAAAGTTATGCAAGGTGTTGATGCACTATCAACGGTTGTACAATCAATATATCATGATAGCAAGTTTGAAGAATCAGAGAAACTATTTGATACCTACGGTAGTTTTGAGATAGCAAACAGACTACCTCTTTTAAAGCTTTAAAAACCTCCGTTATACTTTGAAAAATCTGATAGAGATTCGGCGTGTATGACATAGAAACCGTAAGGGTCTGTTTTGCTTAAGAGTAGTTCAATCTCTAATAATTCTTCGTAGGAAGCCATCTTGAGGGAATTAATTAAGTCTTGTAATCTCTCTATATTATTAGCAAGGTCGAATGATTCGATGACAATTCGACCTTCCTCGTTAAATGCTTGTATATCTTCTTCTATTGCACGAAGTGTGAATAGTCCTGGCGTAGAAAACGCTTTACCGTATCTTCTTCTAAGTAACCTGCATTCTCCAAAACTAGAATGTTGATCTTGCTGAAGGAAATTTATTGTAATGAAAGTTCAGTAATCTTAACTCTCTCTTGCTTCATAGTATCTCTATCTCTAACTGTTACAGTTCCATCTTCAAGTGTTTGGTAGTCTACTGTTATACATTTTGGTGTACCAATTTCATCTTGATATCGATATCTCTTACCAATATTACCTCTATCATCATACATAACCTTACTTGTCTTTTTTAATGTCTGATATATCTCGTAAGCTTTATCAGTTATCTCTTTTTTGTTTGAAACAAGTGGGAATACTGCCGCCTTATACGCTGCAATATCTTTATGAATCTTAAGAACTACTCTAGTCTCACCATTTTCTAGTACTTCCTCTTCATATCCATCAAGAAGCATATACAAGAATGTTCTATCTACACCACCTGAAGTTTCAACAATCCATGGAAGATATTTTTCATTTGTAATTGGATCTACATATGAAAGATCTTTACCACTAAATTTTGAATGTTGAGTTAAATCATAATCACTTCTCCAATGAATACCTTCGTTTTCTGCCCAACCCCAGGGTGTATTATATTCAATATCAAAGGCTTTTTTAGCGTAAAAAGCTAATTCGTCCTCCTTATGTTGGTTAAATCTAAGGTTCTCTGGTTTTCTATAAAGGAGTTTGTAGAAATTCATTCTCTCTTCTTTCCAATATTCAAACCATTTATCCATTTCAGTTGGATGAACAAAGAATTGAACATCCCACTGCTCAAATTCTCTAGCTCTGTAAAGCAGCTTACCTGGAGTTATTTCATTTCTAAATGCCTTACCTATTTGTGCAATACCAAATGGCACTTTAACTCTAGAACTATCTACAACATTTTTAAAATCAAGATATATTGTTTGGCAAGCTTCTGCTTTTAGATATGTTTCCATCTTTTCGCCTTCTACAACACCCACTTCGGTTTTGAACATTAGGTTATACTTTTTAGGAGTTGTAAATTCACCTTTACACTCTGGGCACTCTTTAGCGTAATCAATTAAATCAGGTCTAAATCTCTTATGACACTTTTTACACTCAACAAGTTCGTCATTGAAATTAGAAATGTGACCACTTGCTTCCCATACTTTAGGATGAGTAATGATTGAGCCGTCAATACCTACAACATTATCTCTGTCATCTACCATGAATTTCCACCAGAATCTTTTTAGATTGTTCTTCATTTCAACACCTACTGGTCCATAATCAAAGAATCCACCAATACCTCCGTATATTTCAGAGTTTTGAAAGAGAATTCCTCTTCTTTTAGAGAGGGCCGTAATTTTGGCTAATGTATCGTTATTTTGCATAATTGTAAGTATATCACTTGTTTAGTATAATCCCAAAATGGTAATGAACAGACAAATTGTTGATAATTTTAGGAGTTTATTGTTTAAGGCTTCACCCGAAGAAACTGAAGTAATATTTAGTGGAGAGTTAGCGCCTGATACTTTTCAAACTCCTCATCTAGTAGAAGATTTGGAGCTTTTGCAAGGATCAAAGTACTCAAAGTACTTTGGGGAGGAAGTTTTAGCTGCTGCATCAGTCTGTTACGTTTACCCAGAAGGATTTTATACGCATGATGGAACAATTGAATTTCCTCTATTTTATTGCGCAGAAACAAATAATAAGAAATGTCATGTAGTAATAACGGAGAGTAATTACACCTCAGTATTTGTTGATTCATATGGAGAGGTGTGGAACGAAAAAATGTCTCAACCTAGAGTAGGCATTAAAATCAAAAACCTAATTAAGTTCGCTCTAATCCATGGATTTTTGCTTGGCGATGATGAAGACAGGAGATTAATACTTATGACAATATCTAATGATGAATTCATGAGCAAAGTAGAAAGTTTTGAATAAAATACTATGGTTTATATCTATCCCCTAATTGCAGGAATTCTATATGGAATTGGTACATTATTGAATAAGAAAGTAGCTAATCTACTAGATAATCCTTGGCTATCCTCATTTATCTTTAATTTAGCTTCGACTTTAGTTTCAGTATTCTTATTGGTTTACGATTTAAACAACGGGGGGATTTTAATTTCAACTAGTTTCCTTGATTGGTTATTAATATTTGCATCAATGCTGCTTACTACTTTTGCCTTCTGGGGTATGTTTACTTCAATGAGAGAGTTACCTGTTTCAGAACAGATGCTACTGAGTAGATTCTCAATTATCACTTACACATTAGGTGGATTCCTACTTCTTGGAGAAACAGTAAGTTGGATAAAGTTTGTAGGGTTGATGTTGGTACTTTCTGGAATATTATTTTCGTCTCTAAGAAAAGGAAAGTTTGTATTTAATAAGTGGGTGATAATTCAGCTACTAGCAAGTATTTGTTTTGGCCTTACGGTGATTGTTGATAAGGTAGCAAGTATACACTTCTCACCTGGATTTTGGGTTTTCATAAATATTTCAACAACAACATTGGCTATCTTTGTTCTTGCATATTTAAATGGATCCTTAAAGAATTTAAAAACAGTTTCTAGCGAGTATTATCGATATACATTAGGAGCAGGAGCTGTTATGGCAACCGCTTATTACTTCAATATTGCCAGTTATGGTTTAGGAGGATTGGTAATTCTTGTAGGTGCTTTAAGTCAGATTAAAATACTCGTGGCTGTCGCTGGTGGATATATTTTCTTTAAAGAAAGAAGCGATTTATTTGTTAAGTTCGTAGGTGTTATAACCGTGATTATTGGTTTGATTCTCCTCAAGTTTTAGTTTTTCTCAGGTTGTTATTGTCTAACTCTAGTTGTATATTATTAGTATTAATTAAAACTATTTTTGTATGAAAAAACTAGCCCTGATTGTCTTAACGTTTGCAATTGTATTTGGAATATCTTCCGGAGTTTTAGTATTATCTGACACCTCAAATCCAGGACAACCAATGTATGCTGTTGATAGATATATGGAATCATTGTCCTTAAATGTTTCAAAAATGATGGGAAATAGGGCGTACGGAAACCTTAACTTAAGACTTGCAAACGAACGATTAAGTGAAGTTAAGTTTGTAACTGGAAAAAACAATGTTACCTCTTTTGTTTTCAAAACATATGCACAGGATGCAAATGGTACTGATAATGAAGTTGTTAAACAGTTAATTAAAGACTTTAATCAAAATATTAAGGAAGTAATTAGTGCTTTTAATAGTGAAACTGGTGACCAAAAAGATATTGTTTTAGCAAACGAGATTGCTATAAAGACAACAGAATTTAGTAATCAGTTAGTTGATATTCTCGCTGATGTTGATGCAGAAGTTGAAACTGAGTTAGTTGAGACCTCATCAATACTTGAAGAATTAGATGATGACGCTGTAGAGGCTCTTGTTGATGACTCAGATGGCGAAAATGAAGATGAATCAGAAAACCGAAGTTTAAGTATTGAGAAAGTGACAAAAACAATACTTAAAGCAAGTGAAAAGTTAGTTGAAACTAAAAAAGATTTAGAAGAAAAGAGAAACGAAAAGAAAATTGCAGAAACTGATGCTGTATTAATTGCTTCTGAACTTGAAAGAGTTGGAGCACAGATTGAAATGGCAAAAGTAGCCCTTACAAACGGTGAAGTTAAAGATGCATATACAAATGCAAAACTAGCAAAAGAAGCGATCTCATCACTTAGAGATAGAATTGATTCTTTGGAAGTAAGGGATGAAGTATCAAATGAGAACGAATCTGAATCAGGAGTTGAAGTTGAGAACGAAGATGAAAGTAAGGTAGAAGATGAAAAGGACGAAGATAAAAATGATGATAAGAAAGGCGATAAGAAAACAACTACAAAGGATGAAAAGAAAGAAGATGATAGAACAAAGAGTAACTCAGGAAAGGAAGATGATAAAGATAGAACTGAAAATTCTGGAAGAAACGAACCTGAAGAAGAGGAAAAAGTAGAAGTAGAGGATGAAAAAGATAGTGATGAGGATGTAAAAGGAGCTCAAGATAGTGCTTCATCATCCCTTTGGCTTGATTTAATATTTTAATACTAATTATTAATGAAAAAGAGCGAAACAAGTAGTAAGAGGTTAGTAAGGTCTAAAAAAGACCGAATGGTAGCAGGTGTTTCTGCAGGACTGGCTGAATATTTTGAAATTGACCCAATAATCGTTAGATTACTATTTGTACTAGTAACCTTTACAGTTGGTTCTGGAATATTAATTTATATTGTCTTATGGATAGTAATGCCTGAAGAAGGGGATGAAGAAATGAGTGGAAGTGATGTTGTTAAGAAGAATACAAAAGAATTTGAAAAGACTGTAGATAGAATGGCAAACGATAAAAATAATCAAAATACAGTTAAACTCTTCTTCGGATTGGCATTAACTCTTTTTGGAGTTTATCTAGTATTTGCAAACTTAGGACTAATTCAATGGTTAAACCTTGGTTGGTTATTCTCTAATTTCTGGCCATTAATCTTAATCTTTATTGGTCTATCAATTTTAGTAGGAAAAAAGGATGAAAAGTAATATAGAAAGAATTTCAACCGCAGTATTTTTAATATTTCTAGGAACTCTTTTTCTTCTTGGAAATTTTAACCTAATCTCTTGGTCAAACCTATTTCTACTTTTCTTTAAATATTGGCCAATACTCTTTGTTGTAGGTGGTTTAAAGATTATGGTTGGGATACTCGATTGGGGTAAATGGATTAATCTTGTAATTGATATAATTATTGATGTTTTAATTATCCTTGCCTTACTTTTCCCAGCTCCATTTATGCTTAATTCTCAAAACGGATTTGGACCACAAAGCAAGATTGTAACCGCAGAATACAAGACAGAAGTAAAGCCTCAGGACTTTCCAAGTGATAATATTAAAGAAAGAATTCTTGATGTTCAAATAGGAGCAACTAAGTTTGACTTAACGGATTACGAAACAGAAAAGTATTTGGAAGTTTCTGGTAAATATCCTGAGAACTTCTTTACACCATCTGTAGTTAGTGAAGTATCTGGTGATAAGTTAAATGTTAATTTCTATCAAAGCGAACCAAGTAAGTTGCACTTTGGATTTTGGAATAAATACGAATCAGACTTTAGCTTTGTAGTTGGAAATACAACATTACCTACCCAACTAAATTTGAATCTTGGAGCTGGTCAAGGAGATATAACTTTGGATCAACTAAACCTCACGGAAACAGAGATAAATGTCGGAGCAGGTCAATTAAATCTTGAATTAAAATCAAAACCTAATTTAGTAAACCTTGGTGTAGGAGCAGGAGAAGTTGTATTAAGACTTCCTAAAGATTCAAACGTTTCACTTACATACAATGTCGGAGTAGGTAACATAACAATTAATAAAGAGGGTAAAGAGATAAAGACTTTTGGAGGACTTGCTACTAAAGGTGATTATGAATATACACCTAGTTTAGAGAGTAGCTACATGCTAAAACTCAATGCAAATGTAGGAGCAGGAAGTTTGAAAATCATCTTTGAGTAATGTGATATAATCGATTAAGGTAATAAATAGGAATGACCTTAAAAAGTATTTAAAGTGAACCTTGTAAAGTGTAAAAAGGTAATACATATAAGTAATCTAAGACCTATTTACCTCTGGAAGAACTTTTTAAAAGTGTAGAACCAGACGAGTAACTATCGTAATTAGTTTAAGAGTTAAAACGAAGGTGGTACCGTGTATATATAGCACCCTTCATAAATGATAATATTTGTTATCGTTTGTGAAAGGTGCTTTTTTAATTTAAAAATTATTGAATATGGAAATTGAAAGAAAGTGGATATTGGATAAAATACCTGCCGAATTTATGAAATGTACTCCGATTCCATATCTAAGATACATAATCTTTACTGATGATAATGTGGAGTTAAGAGTGCAGAGAAAAGGTGATCAGTATGAACTAGAAAGAAAAGAAAAAGCAACCGCACTTTCAAGGAAGAGTATAAAAGTTACAATATCTGAAGGTGAGTTTAATACTCTTAAAAGTACATCTAATGATTATATATCTAGAGAATCACTAACAAGTGGAAATAGGGCTGTGAAAGTATATGACGGAGAATATACAGGATTAATTAGATACGAGGTAGAATTTAAAACTGAAAAGGAAGCTCGAGAATATGTAGCGCCAGAGTGGGCAAAGATTGAAATAACTGGAACGGTACTAGCCAATGATTCAAAGTTAATAACTTTAAGTAGAGATATATTTCTACAAGAACTAAATAAAATAATTTAAACAAATATTAATATGCAAGATTCACAAAGCTCACTAGTTGGACAGAGACTAAATAGAATTGAGAAAATTAAAAAAATACGAGAGTTAGGAATTAACCCATACCCAGCTTCATCAAACAAGGAGTTCTTAAATAAAGAGATACTTGAAAACTATGAGAAGTATGAGGGAAAGAATGTAACTCTAACAGGACGACTAATGACCTGGAGAGAACATGGTCATATCATATTTGGTAATCTTCAAGATGATAGCGGAAAAATACAGCTATACATCAAGGACGAAGTAATGCCTAAAGAAACAAAAGATCAAGTATTAGGATGGAATGATTTTGAACTTCTTGATATTGGAGATATCCTTCAAGTTTCAGGAGAGATTACAAAATCAAATACTGGCGAAATATCAATTCTAGTAAATGGGATTACAATTCTTTCAAAATCATTAAGACCTCTACCTGAAAAGTGGCACGGAATACAAGACAAAGAGGAGAGATTTAGAAGAAGATATCTTGATATGACAATGAACCCTGGAGTTAGAGAAATGTTTAAAAGAAGAAGTAAATTCTGGAGTGCTGTCAGAGAATTTTTAAAGAGCAAGGGATTTTATGAAGTTAATATCCCAGTTTTAGAACATACTACTGGTGGAGCAGACGCGAAACCATTTGTTACACATTTTGATGCAATTGATACTGACTTCTACTTAAGAATTTCCCATGAACTACCACTTAAGAGATTAATAGGAGGTGGATTTGAGAAAGTCTTTGATTTAGGACCTAGATTTAGAAACGAAGGATTTAGTGAAGAACATTTGCCAGAGCATATCGCTATGGAATTTTATTGGGCATATGCAGATAGAGATATGGGAATGCAATTTACACAAGAAATGTTTAGATATGTAGTTGAAAAAGTATATGGAAAAACTCAATTTAATATTCGAGGATTTGATGTTGACCTATCACAAGAATGGGAAAGAATAGACTTCGGAAATGAAATGGAGAAGAGATTTGGAATTGATATATATAATGATCCAATTGAGAAGCTAATAGAAGTATTAAAGAAGGAAAATCCAAGGGCAGAAGTTGTTGAGAATAGAAGTAGGTTAGTTGATACACTTTGGAAAATACATAGAGAAAGTATTGGAGGTCCAGCTTTCATTATTAACATCCCAACATTCTTTTCACCTCTTGCCAAAGCAGATGATAAGAATCCAAAGATTGTTCAAAGAGCACAACCATTTATCGCAGGTAGTGAAATGGCTAGCTCATGGGCAGAATTGAATGATCCACTTGACCAGATAAATAGATTCTTAGAGCAACAGAAAATGAGAGATGCAGGAGACGATGAAGCTCAAATGATGGATATTGATTATGTTGAAATGCTTGAGTATGGAATGCCACCAGCATTCGGATTTGGTATGTCTGAGAGAGTATTTTGGTTTCTTGAAAATGTTACAGCAAGAGAAGGTGTACCTTTTCCACCTATGAGATGGGAACTTGATAACACTACTAAGAAAATATACTCAGATATTATTGAATATATAGATCCACATAAAGAAGAGGTTAAAAATGTAAAACAAGATCTTTCAAAGAAGTTTGTAACAATAGTAAACGAAAATCTTTCAGGTTGGAAATTACTAAATACCGTTAGTCACTTAACTGCAATGTTAGGAAATACCTTAGAAAAAGGAACTGTACTATCCAGAAGCAGTTTCGAAACAAAAGATGGTGTTACACTACCTGCAAACTCTCAATATCCAGTGCTAGCATTTAGCGCAAGTAGTAATCAACTTAAAACATTAATGGATACACTTAATACAAATAAAAAAGTTAAGTACCTAATCTATACAATGGATATGATTGATACAGGAATTGATGATAAATTAGCAAAAGTATACGCTGAGAAAGAATCTAAAGATCTTGAAATCTGCGGTATTGGAATCTTTGGTGACAAAGAAGAAGTTGGTAATTTAACTAAAAAGTTTTCGTTATATAAATAATGGATAGTATTCAAGATATTCTTTCTCAAAAGAGGGAAGAAATAACAGATAAACTAAAAATTAAAAGACAGCACATTACTAAAGAGTTTCAAGACTATGGATTTAGGTTAGCTGTAAAGTTAGGGGATGTAGGACATAAAGCACTGTATTTTAAATTGGCAAAAGAGAAGCCTAGGGTAATGCTAGAAAGAGCGTTTAGCTTTGCAGTTGACTATCCCAATGCAACACCAAATCGTGGTAGACTGTTTATGTGGAAATTAAAACAATTAGAACAGGAAAACAATGGCGATACTAGTACAAAATCCTAAACAATTTCTAAATATTGTATATCAGGAAGCCAAAATGTATGTGATTTCTGAATTTACATATCGATGGCAAATATTTATCTGGGTACTATCTGATGCTCTACAACCTCTGATACTTGGTGTTGTATGGAGTGCCGTTGCAAAAAGCGGTGGTATCCTAACAATCTCTCAGGTTATTACATACTTCTTTTTAGTAACGCTTGTATCAAAATTAACTAAAGACTGGTCTGTTAACTATGTAACGGATGTTGTTATATCTGGAGAATTCTCCAAATACCTTCTAAAACCATTCAACTATTTAGCTGAAACATTTGGAATTAGTATTGGTGCAAGAGTATTGCGGATAACAATGTTAATTCCAATGTTGATTGCGGCTTTCTTTATCTTTAGAGGAAGGTTTGAAATTATTAATAGCTTTGAGAATATTATGCTATTTATACTTGCTCTATTAATAGCCTTTCTCATTAATTTCCTACTTGGAAATACATTTGCACTAATTAGCTTTTTTGTTAATCAAATAATTGGACTAAGAACTTTCTATGAACATGCTGTAATATTTCTCTCAGGTGAGGGTATTCCACTTGTTGCTTATCCATCTTGGGCAAAGTTCTGGCTAGAAATTCTACCTTTTAGATATACACTCTCATTTCCAATTGAAATATTAATGGGAACTATTTCTCCAAATGAAATATTCTATGGTTTCGTAATCTCTGGTATTTGGATATTAATATTGGTTGTAATGTATAAATTACTTTTTAGACTTGCAGTAAAGAAATATGAAGCTTACGGTATTTAAAACAATTAGATACTATTTTAGAGTTTGGCTAGCAACACTTCGTCTTAGTTTAAGCAAGGCAGTTACATTTAGATTAGAAGTAATGGTAAGAATATTAAGAGGAATAATGCTTGTAGGTATTCAAATCATTTTCATAAAAGCTGTTATTGGTAATGGTGATAATATTGCTGGATGGAGTGAAGATCAAATGTATCTTCTTTCAGGAGTGTTTAATATGATCAACTATTTCTCATGGGCTTTCTTTGCTATTAATCATTGGAGAATTGAGGAAAAGATACTTAAAGGTGAATTTGATGTACTTCTTCTAAAACCTCTATCATCTATCTTTAGTGCATCATTTCCTGACTTCTTTATAGATGAAGCAATGACTGCCATATCTGGATTTTTCCTAATCGTCTACTATTTTGCAAGAAATATTGAACAGCTAACATTAGTAAACATACTGTTTGGAATTGTTGCAATTGCATGTGCTTTTGTTGTTTGGTTTAGTTTAGAACTGATATTTGCAAGCTTTGACTTCATACAAGTTAAAAACGGTTTAAGAGAAATTAAAAAGAACTTAACTAATGCAGGGAGATTCCCTATGGAAATTTGGAGTTCTAATGCTCAGTTCATCTTTTATACACTTTTTCCAATTGCATTTGTGTCTGTTGTTCCTGCTGGGCTTCTTGTCGGAAGATATGATTGGAGATATGCAGTTCTAGCAATACTTGTTAGCTCTACATTCCTTTTAATAGCTAGAAAGTTTTGGTATTTTGCTTTAACTAAATATTCAGGACAAGGAGGTAATTAGTTGAAAGATGGATTCTCTATTATTGATCAGATCACATTAGATAGAGCTTCATGCCGTCAATATGGTAATTCAGAATTGTCATTCATTGTAATTGAGACTTTAGATATTGAAGGTGATGTCCATAACCCAATATTTTCTAATTCATACTGGGCATATTGTGGCGTATTACCTCCGTCTACATACTTGGCAGACATATTTTTAGAAGAGTTTTTGGAAGGGTATTCATCAGAGAATAGAAAGGCAAAGCAGAATAAGGATTGTTTTAGAAAGTATAAGACTATTTCAGATAATCAATTTGAGTGGGAAGTATGGAGTGGAATTGATGGTGATCTTGATCATGTTCTTGAATTTGCGAAGTCTAGCTCTGAGCACCTACTATACAAATATCCTAAATATCTTCGTAAAGTAATTAAGATTCTTCAAAACTATTAATACTGAAATATACGGTGAATTGTAGTAAAATCAATAAATTAAAATATATAAATATGAACATGTTAACAAGAGAAAGAGCATATCAATTAGTAGAGGAATATACTACGAATAAGAATCTAATTAAACATATGTTAGCTGTTGAATCTGCAATGAAAGCATATGCTAAAAAGTTTGGTGAAGATGAAGAAAAGTATAGTGTGTTGGGATTAGTACATGATTTTGATTATGAAAAGATGAAAGAAGCACATCCTTCAGAGTGGGGATATGAAATATTAAGAGCAGAAGGTGCTGATGAAGATATCATTCAAGGGATTGTAGGGCATGCAAATAGAACAGACCCAAGTACAAGGCACAACAATATGCATAGAGCATTGTTTGCTGTAGATGAACTTACAGGCTTTATAGTTGCTTACGCACTAATGAAACCAAATCAAATCTCAGAATTAACTGTTGAAGGAATAATCAAGAAGTTTAAAGATAAAGGATTTGCAAAAGGAGTAAATAGAGAAGATATAACTAATGGTGCACAAGAACTAGGAGTATCACTAGAAGAACACGTAACAATAACTCTTGAAGCAATGAGAGGTATTAAACAAGAGCTGGGATTGAAGTAGGTAATACAATATCTAGGTCAATATTATACGCCCTTGAAATTCTCTCAATAGCAATACATCTTTGGTATACAAGATCCTCTTCAGGTGGTGTTATAGTTGCTCTCTCAGAAGAGTTATAAATATTTTTATAAACATACGCTAGCATAATACTTATAGAAATATTTGAGGAATCGGTTATCGATTTATTAAACATATCAGCGATGCTTGAAAGTAGAGAGTCTTCTGAACATAACTCAAGGCAACCTCTTTTTCTTGAAATTCCATAAATTACATCCGCTGAAAAATTAAGAAAACTCCACATAGGTTTAGCATCAAACGAACCAAATACTTTTATAATTGTTATTTCGGATTCAGAAATTGGCATAGAACGATATTATACACTTTTGATAATTAAAGTAATTATTGACTGTCTTAACTTTGTATATAAGTTTATGTACCAGGCAACCTACAGCTTGTCTTGTCCATTGATGTAAAAATTCACCGAAGTTTTCTTTATCAGAAAAAAACTTCCCTATATTTCCTGCAACCTCAACAATATAATGTTTAAATCTTTCAAAGTTACCAAAGTATAATTCATGTTGTAATTCTAATCTTGTAATTCTTTTCTTCATAGCCCTTACTGTTTGTGTTACCAAAAATAGGGTTGGACATTCTTTTACAAAAGAAATTATTTCGATTTTGAAATTATTATCTGTTGAGTATGTGTTACTAACTTCGTCTCGTTCTTGATCATTCATGATTAGAAAGTGATTAATTACTACATCTTCAAAGAAGTCTGTGAATCTTTGATTCTGGTTAATAATGTTTTCCTTAGTCTCACCTGTTTGAATATTTAATAATGTCATCGAATTTAACTCAAAAGTAATGACTAATTATATCCTATAATAATCCAGTTCTCAATTGAGTATGCAGGTAGTATAATCAAACCAATGAAATATATATTTAGTATTACATCATCATTCTCATCAGGTCGGTAACACCGATCAACTAAACATATATACACAATTTCAATGATAGATAATTTTTAAAAAACATTAATATGATAGATATTAGATTAATAATCGAAAATAAGGAGAAGGTAAAAGAGGGATTGCTTAAAAGGATGGAAGAGAAGGATTTGAATTTAGAGTTAATACTTGAGACATATAACATCAAGAAACAGAAACTAGCTGAATTTGAAGACTTAAGAAGTAGACAGAATAGCTTCAATCAAATAATGGCTAAGACTGGTAAAGGAAGTGAGGAGTTTAGAAAACAAGTAGAACAGTTAAAAGGACTCGCTGAAGATGTTAAAAAAGCAGAGGAAGAATTAAGAGAATATGATTCTAAACTTGAAGACTTACTCCTTGCTCTTCCTAACATTCCTGATGAAGATGTTGTTGCAGGTGGAAAAGAGAGTAATCAAGTAATTAAAGAACAAGGTACAAAGCCAACTTTTGACTTCAAACTTAAAGATCATGTTGATCTTGGTAATGATTTGAAACTGTTTGACTTTGAAAGAGCTGCAAAGATGGCAGGAGCTAGTTTTCCAATGTATTTAGACAAGGGAGCTAGACTTGAGTGGGCTTTAATTAACTACTTCATTTCTGAGCACACAAAGGATGGATACCAAATGGTAATGCCACCACATATGTTAAATGAACAATCAGGTGTAACTGCAGGACAACTTCCAAAATTCAAAGAAGATGTATATTGGGTTCAAGATGGAAACTTCATGTTACCAACTGCAGAAAGTGCACTTGCCAATATTTATAGAGGAGAGACTCTAGCTGAAGAAGATCTACCTAAGAAGTTCTTTGCATATACTCCATGTTATAGAAGAGAGGCAGGAAGTTATAGAGCAAATGAGAGAGGATTGATGAGAATGCATCAGTTTAACAAAGTTGAAATGTTCCAGTACACATTACCTCAATACTCTGAAGTTGCCCTAGAAGAGCTATTAAATAGAGCTACAAAGCTTGTAGAAGATCTTGGGCTACATTATAGGGTAACTAAACTAGCCGCTGCTGATTGTTCAGCAGGAGCCGCTAAGACTTACGATGTTGAAGTATATATGCCATTTTTGGATACATACTATGAAGTAAGTTCAATCTCAAATGTAAGAGAGTATCAATCTAGAAGAGGTGAGATTAAGTTCAAACCAAAAGATGGTGGTAAACCAGCATATGTTCATATGTTAAATGCATCAGGATTAGCTACAAGTAGATTGTTAGTTGCTCTTCTTGAAACATATCAAAATGCAGATGGAAGTATAACTGTCCCTGAAGTATTAAGACCATTTACAGGTTTTGATAAGATTGAAAAATAATGAGTAACTATTTCTTAGGGTTCTTTCCTGATGAAAAAAGTAATCATAAGATAAGGAAAGTTGTTGGGGAAGTTGGTCGAGTTTTTGATGGACAAGGTATTAATGTTCGTTGGACCAACCCCCAGAACTTTCATGTTACGCTAGTATTTCTAGGTGCAAACCTCAATTTCATTCAGATGTTCTTGTTGAATAATAAACTTAAGAATTTAATTATTCCTAAATTCAAAATTTCATTTGATAAATGTGAATTGGGAATAAATAGACAGTATAAAGAACTACTTTATATAACTACAAAAGACGGAGGTGAACACCTTAGGAATTTAGTATTTTCACTTAGAAAATTAATTAGTACCCCTGACTATTCAAATTATATTCCCCATCTAACATTAGGAAGAGTGAGTAAGGATTTAACAAATGAAGAGTATAGAAATATTGTAAGTGATTTACACAATATAAACGATGGTTTAAATCTAAATGATATTAGCTTTGAATCAACAAATATGTGGTTAGTTCAAACTACACCTGAAGGTTATAAATTCTTAAGAAAGTTTGAGACTGCTTGATCTGCCTCTTCTAAGTTTTTTATATACTTAACCTCATTATTTCTTTTAAACCATGTTTTCTGTCTTTTAGCATACTGATTTGTATGTATTCTTATCAATTCTTTAACTTGCTCAATTGTAATCTTCTTTTCAAAATACTCCTTAAACTCTTTATACCCAATTGTATTTAAACTTGGTAATGAGTAGTCATTGTACATTTTAAAGATCTCTTCATTTTCTTCTATCAGTCCGTTACTAAACATACTTTCAACTCTATTGGCAATTCTTTCTTTAAGTATTTCACTTTCAACGTCCAACACTAAGTATATATAGCTTGAGAGAGGTTTAGTATTTGGTTTCTCGTTCTGTTTTAATAGAGTAATCAGCCTTCTAGGGTTCTCTCTATCACTCTCATTGAGTTGATTTATTTTATCTCCAACTAATTCTTTTAATTGACCTAAATCAAGATTTCTATATTCTCTAACTGATTCTTGTAATGTCGGAAGTATATATCCATGTATTATGCTATCAATATATAACCCAGTACCTCCAACTAGAAATATTGTTTTATTTGGATTTCTTTCTATTATCTTTTGAACATCCTTTTGATATTTATATATATTGTATTCAGTTTCAATTGAGGCAAATCCAAATAGATAGTGGGGGATATTCTCAATATACCAGGTTTTGTCTTTTGAAATACTTTCAGGTGTTGGTTTTGCAGTTCCAATATTCAATTCTTTATATATCTGTCTTGAGTCTGCATTTATGATTATTCCATTATACTTTTTAGCAAGAGTCAGAGCTAAGTCGCTTTTACCGCTTGCTGTTTGACCAGAGATTACAACTATCTTAGGCATGATATCTAGCAGATAGCGAGATAATTAGAAGGGAAACAAAAATGTGAGAAACAACATATGGGAGAAACATAATTGGCGCGAATATATTGGTAAGGATTAGAGGTACAATCATAAGCGGGAAGAGTAGCGAGAACATAAATACTTTCAATTTTGAACTCTCATTGAAGAAGTATGTTAAAACTAAAAATACTGATGTAATTAAGTAAGTAATGAGGAGGGGATTGATAAAAGGGATAACTGTTTTAGTAAAATAGTTAACCAGTATTTGTGTAACAATATATATCAAAGGTGCAAATACTAAAACCATACTCAACATACTATTTTTAACAGTATATATTTTAGGAATAACTGTTGAAAGGAAAATAAATAGGATAACAATTAGTGCATACGAAACTGTAAACATTACATATTCATAAATTGTGTATTGGTGGAGAATTGTAATGACTTCGTTCATCTTCTTAATGTGTTCTTAAATAATTCTAGATATGTTTTTAGTAATGGTGAAAGTAATATAACAAGTACAGAAAGTACTAGTGTATACGGAGCAAATAGAGTGAAGTATGATTTGTTAGGGAAAGCCATTAATACTAAAAGTATCATAAATGGAATACTTACAAAAAGTTTGTTTTTTGATTGAGTGAAAATGATTGTAAACAATGTTGTTATTCCCAAAGTCAAAACAAGTGAAATTGAAAGTACTTCTGTTTGTGTAAATTTCAAGTATGAGATTAACAATGTAAATGCAACCAATATTGAAAGCGCGGGAAGTGTAAATTCACTTTTGAATACATATTTTGAAACTAAAAGTGATACGAGAATTGATCCAACTAAGGCTCCAAACACTAAGTAGTAGTTATAACTTATATTATTTGGCTGATTATCTTTGACTTCTTTAAATGTATAGTTTGATGGTAGTGGAGTTGAGTTAAGTACTATTCCTTGTGCTTTTGAATTTTCAATATCAGTTCCTACAAGAAAGGCAAAGATTGGTTTTGCAGCTCCTTGTGAGGAAGATCCTGAAAGTAGAGGAATTGATGTAGGTGTTACAAACCCGTCTACATTGATACCACCATCTTTACCACCATTATCACTCAAAAACTTATTATATTTACCTGTATTCCAAATCCATGGCTTAATTATTCCAAAGTATGCATACTCATCAGAAGTAGTTTTTAATTTTGTAACATAAATAGTTCTTAAGTCAGACTTATTTAAGTTACTGTCGTTATAATTATCAGGAAGATACGCCGCATATGGATTCTTTTCGTCTTGGAAATTAGCTTCATCTTTTTTGATTACAATTTTTAAATCTCCATTTTGAGCTACTAAAGCTTGTACTCTTTGTAATTCTTTAGATGACCTTATATTTATATTAAATGTTCCGATCTTTTCGCCATCTTTATAAACAATATTAACCATCTCAACACCATATTTATTCAGTCTTGAATATAAGTTGTTTTTAACTGAGTTAATAAGATTCCATTTGTCTGAAGGATTAATTCCTTCAAAGTTTAGTTCTGCAATAAATGTTTTATCCCAAAACTTTGAATCAGTAATATTTACACTATTGCTAGGAAGTTTTAAGTATTGTTCGGTTTGAGGAAGTGAGAATATAAATAGGAAAAGAATTAAAGCAGTTACAAATACTAGAAAGAAGTAATTAACTATCCCTTTTTTATTTATTCTTGGAAGTTTGATGCCCATATTACATTACAAGTTTCTTTACTGATCCTGCTACAACTACAAAATCATTTGAAATTACATTTAATATTACAGGAGTTCTTTTCTTTTTTCCAAAGTCAAAGTCTTGTAAAGATAGTGCTGCGTATCTATATTCCTTTGATTGAGCTGATTCAAAATCTTTCATATTTTGAGCTAGTTTTCTCAAATCAAAGTCACCTACAAAGAGAATATCGATGTCGTTATCATCATTGTATTGATTAGTAAGGAAACTATTTGAAATTACAATCGCATCGACTTTACCACTTTGAGTACCGATTTTAGCAATTTTTTGTCCTAAAGTTGATGCTTTTAGTATTACTTCTCTTAAATCTTCAACAATTACGTTTTCCTTATTTAGTGTAAAAACAATCTTATTGGTTTCTTTTCGAGATTTAAGGATACCGGCTGATTCAAGATTGAGTAACTCTCTTCTTATAGCGTTTATCTCTTCGTCTAAAATTCTAACAAGTCCTCTTACGTGATACTGTTCTAGAGGGTTAAAAAAGAATTGTTCTAATACTTTTATTCTTACTTTTGAAATCAAAATGTTTTTTAGCATATCCTCTATTATTAATCTATTGCTCTATTATAGCAAATTTCCCCTTATCTTTGGGTAGTGAATTTACCCAGATTTTTCCTCGGTTTAATAGGATTTCTTCTCCTTTGCTGTCGTAATACCTAGTTCTGTCTGTTCTAGAGCTCTTTTTCCACTTAGCATCTATAATCTTACCATCCATTAAAATTTTAGCTTTCCCTTGTCCAGTTGTAGTTATTATTACTCTTCCTTTTCCGTCAAAAGCATCTATTAATTCGGCTTCTTCAACTATTACATTCTTTGCAGTTATTACTTTTTTAGTATCTAAATCTACATCTGTTGTTCCACCGACACGATGGGTATATAGATTTGTATTTCTATCATAAACCCATTGTGTATTGAAAGCTCCACCATTTAACATATCTGTTCTATATGTAATTTCTACTTTAGTTTTCTTTCCTCTAAGCTCAAAATTTGCATCTCTTTTAAACTTTAATGCTTCTGTCTTTTCTGGAAACTGATCCCAATCTTTTGACTTACCGATCTCCCAAGCATTAACTATTGAGTTGTATTCGTTGTGTGGAGCAACTCTATCTGTTGATCTCCAAGATCCTTGAGTTGTTATATCCTTAATCTTATATGTATAGATATTTCCACAAGCATTAGTTCTTGGGTCTGTAGTTTGTGCACATCCATCATGAATATATATTGGGTCAAAAGGGCTTAACCATTCAAGAAAGTATTGTCTAGCACTTCGTACTGGCCCTACTTTATTTGGACCCTGACTCCAGAAGATTGCCATATATCTTGTAATTCCAGATTCCGTTACAGCCTCATACACAATATCTGCTTGGTTTAAACCAGATTGTGGTCTTGCCTCCATATGATTATTTATCATTACTGCAACAGGTCTTCTCTTTAAGAGCTTATCCATTTCTTCTTTGGTAAAGAGGGTACCATTTAAAGGATTTACCTCTGTTTTTGGTACTGTAGGAGTACTAATATCACTTACCAATACCTCATTGTTACTAATTCCACTCTCTACATATTGACCATTCAGTTTTATTATCTGAGAAGGATCAGGAGGGAGCATAAATACAAAAAAGTATAAGTAAAACGCACAAAGTGTAGATATTAAAATACTTGCTGAGGCTATTAATATTATTATCTTGTTTTCTACAATTATCGTGTTTAAACTTTTCTTAACAACTGGTGTAGAAGTAGGGATTACTGGGCTTTCTTTTGTGACTTCGAAAATAGGTAAAATCTTCTCACTGAGCTCTTTTTTTGCACTGTCTTTGATGTTTAGGGCTTTCATATTAATTATAATATCACCCCATTAAATTAAATGGTATACTGAAATATATGTAAGTTCATTTTATAAGTATTATGAATGAGAAAGAACCAATATTAGGTTATGTGATAGCTTTTGTACTCGTTGCTATTTTAGGATTTTGTGTCTATTGGTTTTTACTGAAGGAGAAAAATCCCGTTGAGAATTCAAATGGGAATCAAAATACTAATCAGAATCAAGATTTAGATACTGATACTCCAAAAGATACCAATACTGATACCGAAACTAATACAGATGGCAATACTAATCCAGATACTCAAGTTGATAATGATACGGATAGCGAAACAGAGACACCTTCTTTGACAGATTTTTCTGATTATAAGAATAGCTCACAGTCAGTTGGAAGTAAGAATAGTAATAAATATACTTTAAAATCAGTAACTGATACTTCTGAGGATGGATATCATTCATTTGTTTTCGTAACTCAAGGAGCAACTTCCGAAGTTATGGATATTCCTTATGTAGTAGTAAGTTACAATTCTAGTCAATCAGCTATTAGGGTTGATTTTGCCGGTATGACAAAAGACACAACTGGAATTGGTTATCAAAAGAGTAGGGCTATAAATAAAGACGGCGTTGTTAAGCTTTATCATAATATAAGTAGTGATTCTACAGAAGAATTATATGATATAGGAATTTCAAAAGAGACAGTTTTTAAAGTAACGAGTAAAGATTTAGCAGATAATAGTTGGGAAATTAAAGTTGATGTTAAATATCCAGGTGCAAGTACAACCTCAGACGAGGATTTTGGAAGTGATACATTCTCTAAGGATTTACAATCACTTGATGGAGCGCTATCAGCAGATAATGCGAAAGTTCTATCATATTCATTCTCTAACGCAGGTGGAATTCTTACAATTACATATACTGTATCTGGTAGTTCAAATAGGCCTGTCCCTTCAGCAACCGCTCAGATGCAATCAAATGATTTAGAGCTAGTGTTTACTGATGTTGTCACTGATGCGGCATATAAATCACTTGATGGAAAAAAATTAGGTGGCTTAAATATTGAAACTTCAAGAAGCGGGAATAAGTCTACATATCTGTTTAAAAATGTGAGTAAAGAGTTCAAATTATATGGATCTAAGAGTCCAAATCAGGTAGTTCTTGAAATAAAGCTATAATGGAAAAGATAAGTAGAAAAGATTTAGTAAAACAAATTGGTGTTGGTGTGGTTGCTATTGGACTTGGTATTGGAAGTGGTGAGTTCATATTGTGGCCGTACCTTTCGTATCATTTTGGTTTCGGATTACTCTGGGGAGCACTTCTTGGAATTGTTTTACAAATTATTCTAAATATTGAAATTCAAAGATACGCTTTTGTATCTGGGAATTCACTTGTAAAAGGAGCATACGAATATTCAAAAAAGTTTGGCTTTTGGTTTATTCTCTCAACATTACTTGGGTTTGGATGGCCAGGGTTTGCTGCAAGTTCTGGATATCTATTTTCTAACGCGTTTGGATATGAAGGAAATACATCTATAATTTCTGTTTTAGTTTTAATCGTTGCCGGTGTAGTACTTCTTGCTGGAAAGAATATTTATCATCGGATTGAGAAATTACTTAAGATAATAATCCCATTATCCTTCCTAGTTATTCTAATTCTGTTCATTAGGTACTTTGACTTAACTCTTTTCAAAGAGATGTTAACAGGTATTGTAGGGCAGTATAGTGCATATAATTTAATACCTTCTAACTTAAATATTGCAATTCTTCTTGGAGCAATAGTATATGCTGGTAGTGGGGGAAATCTTCTACTTTCTCAGGCATATTATGTTCTTGAGAAAAAGCCGCTAAGCAAAGATTTTAAGATAAATAGGAAATTTCAGATATTTGAAAATATATTTGTTTTTGGAGGAATTGGTTTAACAACAATATTAATGTTGTCATATTTAGGTAGGGTATTAACGTATCAAGTAAGTGCATTGTATAACGATATTACCTTTATTGGCCTACAAGCAGGTGCAATATCTGTTGATATGGGAGTATTTTTTGCAACATTGTATCTTCTAGCTGGAGCTTTTGCGCTTTTCTCTGTTCAACTTGGAGTTTTAGATCTTTTAGGTAGGGTTTGTATGGAAGTTTTTGGTCTTAAATATGGAAAGACAAGTCACCAGATATATGTAATTAGCATTGTTATCCAGATAATCTTTGGTAGTTTGATTCTTCTATCAGGTGCAAGTCAGCCATTATGGTTAATTGTAATTGGTTCAATATTTAATGCTCTTGCAATGGGAGTTATTGCATTAATTACATTAATTCTAAACATGGGATTAAAGAAACAGTTTCAGCCTTCATTATTTACAAAAATATTAATGATATTAATTTCTGTATTCTACATTTCATTTTTTGTAATTACGATTATTAGTAATATATAATCGCTTAGAGTTTACCTTTGAGTTTAGTTGCTAATAGATTGAGTATTTCTATAACTTTTCTTAAACACACCTTCACTTGTATTAAAAGTAGATACTTTTTCTAATACTTTGGAAATATTCTCTTCTTGTGTTTGTAGGTGAGTGTCTATTACTAAATCATAATCACTCCATGTATGAATTCCATCGTCAATGTGTGATTTTCCTTCACCTATATATCTATCTTTTCTTTTAATTTCTCTTCTTTCGATCTCTTCAATTGGACATGTTACACCTATGTATAGTACTGAGAAAGGATTTAATATCTCAACTAATTCATCAAACCACTCCTGATATTCAACGACATGATCTACTATTATATAGAGACCTGATTCAGCAAATGCTTTTATACTTTTGTGAAAACCTTTAAAAAACTTTGGCCTATGTATATTCCAAGACCAAATTGTATCTGGTTTGTTTCTATCTACTTTTGGAAGCATTCCTGAATCGACTAATTGGTCGCTACCAAATCCAAAGTATGGGAAATCAATACTTGATCGAAGTTGTTTTGCAAAAGTACTTTTCCCAGAACTTGAAGCACCATTTAGAAGTATTATTTGTGGATATTCTATTACTTTCCTTCCCAAACAAGAGAATCTTCGGCAGTGGTTGTTTTAAGCTTCACAAAGTATCCTTGAACAGGATCTATTTTGAAATCAAATCCAAATATTTCACCGTCTTTTACTTGGAATGTATCATATTTACCTTTTGTTTTATCCCAGCTTGTAATACTCTCAACGGTTACTCCATCTACTTTATTCATCGATTCTACTAACGATTGAGCAGTATATTCTTGCTCGTAACCATGAACAGCCACTAAGTTCCAACCTGAATTTAGAGATACTGGTACTGGATCTAGAAGTTTAGTTCCTGGTATTTGAATTACGCCATCTCTAGTTGTTATTACGGCATATCCTTTACCATATGTTAGATTGAAATCACTTCCCATATTATTGTTATTTATTGCATCATACATATATGTTTTTGACCAATTTCCATCTTCAATTTCAAGTATTCCCTTAACTGTTCCTGGAGAAGATTGATTTGCTAGCTTTATAAATTCAGAAGCAGAAAGAGGTGAGAATTTATCTTTTGTAGGAAGGAATGGAAGTGAGAGAAGGTTAAATCCTTTCTGTAGCTCATATGTAAATGTCTCTGTAACCTTAGTAATTCTGATTTTGTCTAACTTTACTTCAACTCTCTCATCAAAGTTTTCTTGATATCCAGGAGTATTATTCTTTTCTCTATAGAATTGATATTTATTATCTTTAGTAGCTACAACAGAATATGATCGAACTCCATCTACATCAATGTCATATAGTCCTTCTTCTGTGAAGTATAATGTATATTTATCGCCATTTGCATCAGTTTTAATAAATTCTAATCCTTTACTTTCTTGAGCAAATGCCTTTCCTACTAGGTTTTGCAACTTATATGAAAGAGAATTACTCTCTTCACCAGCAACGTATCTCGTTTGATTATCACAGTACTGATCTTGAGCATTGTTTTTTACCCAAGATGGGAAATCGCTTTTATCTGCAAACCAACTCCATTGTTCTTTCATCATATCAAGCCATGCAATTCCTTTTGCTTCATTACATGTACCTGTGGCATAAATTGCTGCCCAAGCAACAAGTTTGTTGGGAATATTATCACAAGAACCAAAGTCGTGATTTCTACAAACGAATTTGTTTAATTGCTCGTTAAATTTACTGTTTCCTGGAGTACTCAAGTATCTATTATCTGCATAATGTATACCGAAATCCTCAACTTCACCTGCAGCCTGATAGTTGCTACAAGCTGACTCATGCATCCAAACAGCAAGTGACATAGCAGGGTTAACTCCGGCAAGTCTTGATCTGTATACAACATCATTAAAACATTCAGCTGCATATGTCTTTCCTCTGTTATATATTCCTCTATAACAAAGTTCTGCAAACTTATCTTTATCAATCCCCTCAACTTCTTGCTCTGGTGCTGAAGTGTCACATGAGATTCCTACTGAGCCTCCTGGAGTATTGCCAGGTGAGCTTACAGGTGGCATAACGCTACCACTTACACACGCGTCTTCACTTACTCTTCCATTTACATCTTGAATTATTGATGTAATTGCCTTTCCACCTGGTCTTACATCTTTAAATAGTTCGAAACAACTTTTATTTTCAACACCATTTTCAAAATCTCTACTTGGTTTGCTTCTTCCTTCTATTGTTAGTACACAACAAATATTTCCTGTTTGTGCGACATCGTTTCTATCTTTAGTTACATTGTTTTGTGGTTTTGGAGGTGTAGGAGTAGGGTTAGGCGTTGGGTTAGGTGTAGGATTTGGAGTAGGGTTAGGTGTTGGAGTTGGTGTTGGTGTAGGAGTAGGTGTCGGAGTAACAACAGGTGGATGTGCTGCATCGTATGCTGCATTTGTTGAAGCTACTTCGGCATCTGTCCAAACTTTCTCGCATGCTTGGTATGAGTCAATACCTTTTACTTCTGTTGAACCTTCATAAGTACCACCGTATACTTGCTTACCACCAAAAGCTTCATCAAATATTTCACATCCATCTCCTGGTTTGTCATTTTCAAAATCTCCAACTAAATCTGATCTTCCACTAATCTTTAATGCACAACAAAGATTTGGATTGTCATCATTATTTCCGTCTGCAGCTAGAGCTCTGCTAGCTATTATTTCTTTTAATCCAAGAGATAATTTTGTATCTTCCTTATTCCAAATTTCATATACATATTCTTGATCAGGTGCGTCTTGAATTCCCCAACTAAGGTATCTACCTGGAGCTGTAGGTGAAGATGAAAGTTGAGCATATACTAATAGTTTATCAACTCCTGTTCTCATAGAAGTTAGTCTCTCACCAGTTGATGATCGTAAGTTCGACTTATCGATTGCCCATCCTCCTTCAGAATTTGTTACAGAAGAACTTATTAGGGACTGAGGAGTTTTAGTGTCCTTGTTTTCCCCTTCAAGGTTACCGTTATATGCTTGAGCAAATATAATACTGTCTATACTTGGTGATTTATTACCTTCTTTATCTTTAACAGTTACTTTTCCAAAAGCTGGAGAAGGTGATGTAATTGTTGTTTTACTCTCTGAAAATGTCGTAAAAGTTAGGTTCTGAGTTGTTGGTAGGTCATACCACGCAAGCTCACTTTTAACATCTTTATCTTTCCACTCTTTTACACTATTACTAATTGAGAAAGTATATTTAGTTTCTGGCTTAATATCTTTAATAGTTACATGATGAACTGTGTATCGGTTTGATACAATATTTAATGAATTATCATTTAATGAAGCGTTCTTCTCAGCAATTTGAACGTCCCTATCATCATAATATTTCACACCATTTAAGATTACAAATCCAAAGTCATCAGATTTTGTATACCATGTAACTGTTGCTGATTTATCAGTTAAGTTAGTTATTCTTACGTTGTATGGATTATTTGTAAAACTTTTATAGAAAGAAAACAGTTCATCTTTTTTTAGTAGAACTATTATTGGAAGAGCAATGATTATTGCTAGGTAGATAAAGAACCGTAAATTCAATGTAATTTTTAACTGTCTCATATCTAATTATATTCTCTTTTTTACCTTAATATGTCAAGATTTTACAGTATTTCACCTTCTCTGTCTTCGTACAAACTAGAGAGTAGGTAAACATCTTTTTTATTTCTTAAATCTGTATGAATAAATTCACCTTTTCCGTTAATAATTTGTTGATATGGGTTACATTCTCTACATCCACTTTCACCATTAGGACAACTAAAGCTATCAAGTTGTCTTGCTAATTTAATTTTCATTGCAATTGCTAATACTTTTTCATATGACTGATTATAATCAGGTAATGTCTTCTCAGAAGGTGTGTCACTCTGTTCGATATACCAATAATATGCTCCAGATACATTATATTTCTGACAGTTTTTGACAAGTAGATGGTAGATAGGAAGCTGTAATGAATCTGGGTCCTCTTTTGATTCTTGGCTTGTTTTGAAATCGATAATATTTACACTATTACTCTCGGAAATATATTCTAGCCAGTCAATCTTTCCACAAAGAATTAGGTCTCCATCAGTTGTTAGTGGGAAGTTTGGTAACTCCATATTAATTTTCACTGCTGGTTTTGCAATTGGTCCAGGATTTAGTCTAACTCTTTCTAACATTGCTTCTCCTCTTTTTTTATATAGATTCTCTTCTTCGATATTTAAAAACCCTCCCTTTTTACCACTCACATTTTCCCAAGCGCTATCAAATCTCTTTATTAATGGAATATCAAATCTATTATCAGTCTTAATTGTTGCAAGTGATTCAATTACCTCGTGAACAGCTTGTCCTAAAGATAGGTGAGGGTTAATTATCTGTATCTTATTATTACTATTTGGATCCTTATATATATTCTTGAGATAGTAGGCTTTAGGGCATTTAAGGAAATCAGAAATTGAGGTATGAGATACCCAAACTTTAGATGTATAACTCATTTTGTATTATCTATATATTATTTATCAATTGTACCAGATTGAATGGTATATTATATTACCTTAAATATTTTGTCATTAAAATTATGGATTGCGAGAACAAACAAATACTAGATGGGTTTGTATATATAGATGAAAATGATAACGGCTTAAGAGAAGTTAACGAGAAGGGTATAAAAAATACAATTTTAGAGCTACAAGATGACTCAGGAAAAATACTCCAGACTACTACTACAATTGATACAGGTAAATATTTGTTTGAGGTTTGTCCAGATAATTTTAAGATTAATGTGACATATTCTCAAGGAGAAAACTCATATTTAGATAGATACGAAGCAACTGTTTCAAGTGAGGCAATAACTCAAGATTATAATTTCAAGGTTATTAAGGGCCAGCAAGATAATACTCTTCTATATATATTGTTATTTGTAACTATATTAGGTACTGCTGCAGTTGAATTTACCTACAAATTACTTTCTAAAAGATGATCCTACAGCCTCAGAAATATTTTTAAACCCTTTTTCTTTGAGTATCTCAACTAACCTTTCGTTTATTTGGCCAATAACTTGTGGGCCTTCATAAATCATTCCTGTAATCATTTGAACAAGTGAAGCTCCTAATTCAATCTTTTTGTAAGCATCTTTTGCATTAAATACTCCACCTACACCTATTATTTTAATCTTCTCTCCAAACTCTGAGTATACTTTTCCAATTAACTCGTTACTTAGATCGAATGTTGGTTTACCACTAAAGTTGCCTTTTAGATCATTTACCTTTTCTAACTCTCCATTCTTAAAATATTTATCTTCTCTATGTTTTAGTAGGTTGGCAACAATTATTGCATCTACCTTATATTCAATCATTATTTGAATCAATTCTTTAGCAAGTTCCCACTCAATTTCAAGTTGGAATTTAATAAATAAGGGTTTGATTATTCCTAAGCTTCTAATTTTGCTCAATACTTCTCTTAACATCTCAGGAGTTGCTAAACTTCCTGAACCTAATACATTTGGGCAAGAAATATTAAGCTCTATATATCCAATATCATTTAGTTTTGAATGTGATTTAAGGGCTTTGAAACTTTTTAAAATATCTTCGATTTGAGCTTTAGGGGTAGAGCATTCAGGCGAGTTTGTAGCTCCAATAGAAATACCAACCGTATAGTTTTCTTTGTCCCATGGTAGTACTCTTTCATTTAGAACTTTATGTATACCTTCACTTTTAAATCCTTTGTTCACAAGCAGAGATTGAGATTTAGGGAGTCGTGCAAGTCTTGGTTTGGTATTTCCTAAATATTCTGAAAAGGTAACGGTGCCAACAGACTCAAATCCAAATCCTACATCACTTAATATCTGTGTTAATCTTCCGTTGTAATCAAATCCAGCACTTAACCCAATTGGGTTTTTGAAAACGCTTCCAGCGATATTCTGTTCAAGTCTTTTGTCTGAGTATTTAAAGAGTTTATTAGTTATATATTTTGCTACTTTTGATTTACCTAGAAATTCTCCAGAATTGGTAAAAAAGTCATGAATGTCCTCAGGGTCAAAAAGGAAAAGAAGAGGTTTTAGTATGTATTTATACTTAAACGCAAAAATCTTACTTAGAATCATAGCTTTATACTATCACTCAAATTAAAATCACCAGATCTTTTTCTTACTATTTCAATTGATATGCCCCCGCATCCTAACCTTTCACCTATGTCGTTACAAAGTGAACGAACATATGTACCAGAGGATACGTGAGATTTGAAATCAACTAGAAGAAATTCTCTGTGACTACCTTTGAGTATACTCTCATATTCTGAAATTATCTTTTCCTGTCTAAAATCACCTCGTGTGATTAGTGCTAGTCTCGTTTTAACTTCATTAAGTAGCTGGGGAGATGTTAATTTTCTATGTCCTGTTATTTCTAGCTCGTAGATTTCTCTATCTATATGTGGGACATCTTCTGGTTTTAATGTGTCTTGTGCCGCATGAACGTACATAGGCTTTCCTCTAACTCTGTACGCTGAATATATTGGTATCTTTTGGCTGATATTACCTTTAAACTCATTTAATACCGATACTATATCTTCAATTTTAACATCCTTACCACTCACAGTTGGAATACCGCATATATCATATGTATCTGAAGAAATCCCAAAGAGAGCTGTAAAGTCGTACTCTTTATCTGATTTCTCTCTTTCTCTTCTTGCCTTGTTCTCATCATCTCCAACTAGCAATATCAAAACTCCACTTGCCATAGGATCAAGTCTACCAGCGTAGCTTATTTTTTGATTCGCATACTCTGGAAATTTCTCTTTGAGTATCTCAATCATTTCTACTGAAGTTTTACCAAGGGGTTTGTATATGTTTAATTGCTTACTCATATTTATTGTAGAAGTTTAATATTTCCTTTTTAAGTTCTGTATCGATATCAAAATGGCCGGCATTTGTAATTGTTTCAAGTTTGATATTAGTGTTTCCAAATGATTTAGCTCTAGCGATAAGTGTAGAGGAGAGGCTATATGGGACATTTACATCTTTATCTCCGTGCCAGATTTGAAAAGGTATGGATTTAATCGATTTAAATTGTGTTTGCGAATATGTTCTTGAAGTTGGTGCAAGAAGAGCAACACTGTTTGTTGTTTTAGGGTACTTAAATGAGTAGTTAAATACTGGTAATCCTCCCATACTAAATCCGAGGATATTAACTTTCGGTTCTATTAAGTATTTTGATTGTACATATTTAATTTGATCTACAATGTCTTGTACTGATTGGTCGCTTCCCCAGTTAGCGCCGTGGAGGCTAGAAGCGGTGAATGCATATCCTTTCTTTGTGAAATATTCTCCATACATTTGCATGTCTTTCATAAAGGGATCAGTTAAGTCTTTAGAGATAGTTGTATTTGAACCGTGTGAATATACAATTAAACGTGGAGGATTTTCTTTTTCAATTGTCATTGGATATGCAAGATATACTAATTCTGTTTTAACTTTTATTATCTTTTCAAAATACTTTGCTTCAGCTTTTGCGGGTTTTTCATCGTATGTTATTGTTGTTGGGGTTGGCTCAGGAGGAAGAGAAGGGGGAGTGTCATCAGGGATTTGCTCTTTTGGTGTTTCCGGTTGATTTGTAACTTCTTTTGAGGCGTTTTCTGAATTCTTAATTGCAAAATATCCAGCTGTAGTAATCGATAAAAGTATTAAAGTTATTATTAGAAGCTTTCTCATGGTTATTCATTATACTGTTATTGACTTATAGATTCCAATACTTTAAGCTTGAAACACATCAAATAATTTAAATGTATATTTTTAATGAAAGATACGAAAACGAAAAGTCAAAATGCTCCGACACCTGTTAAATCAACTTTGAACTCAGTTAAAACAGATAGCTTAGTAATAGATTTTGAATCAATGCTAGTACCAGGATCAATCCTTCTTGCTGGTTTAATGATTTCACTTTCTATTATTTTTTCAGTTAGAGGAACTGAATTAACCACTCTTACTTCAAAAACAAATACTAATACTGGTACAACTAACACTGGAACCACAAACACTGGTACAACAAATACGGATACTAAGGCTGATAACGATGGTAATGTTGGAACTGTAAGTATGGATGATGATCCATTCTTAGGTGATAAGAAGAAGGCTAAAGTTGCAATCATTGAATTCAGTGATTTTGAATGTCCATTTTGTAAGAGACACTATCAGCAAGTTATGCCTAGTCTGAAAGAAAAATATGTTGATACTGGAAAAGTTGTATACGTATTTAGAGATTTACCTTTAACATTCCATGAGCCAGCAGCAACATTAGATGCAATGGCCGCAAACTGTGTATTTGATCAAAAAGGTAATGAAGCATATTTCAAAATGCATGATTTGATATTTGATACCACTAAATCAAATAATGATAGCTCTATGAATAAGTCAAAGTTAGTAGGTTTAGCTAAAAAGATAAGTGGCGTAAATGAAGCTACCTTTACAAAGTGTCTTGAGGATAAGAAGTTTAAGACTGAAATTGAAAAAGACATGCAAGATGCTGCTAAGATAAACATTACAGGTACACCAGGATTTGTAATTGGAAAGATTAGTAGTGATGGTAAATCAATTGAAAATGCAACATTCTTAGGTGGAGCATATCCATTGGAGAACTTCCAAACAATAATTGATGGATTATTAAAGTAAATGAAGAATATTGAAAAATATATGCTCCTGCTTACAATAGCAGGAGCTCTTCTTTCATTCTACCTGTACTATACAGATGTAATTAATGTCCCAGCTATTTGTCCAAATGATGGATGTGCAAAAGTAGCTGCAAGCGAGTTCTCAAGATTTTTTGGCATTCATGTTTCCCTTTGGGGGCTTTTATATTATCTAGGTTTCTCACTGATATTTTTAGTAAAAGATTCAATTGCTATTGTTCAGAAATATTTCAAACCACTTGTTGCGTTAGCATTAATTGTTGGTATTGGATTTACAATATATTTGAGAGTTGTTGAGTTTGTATTTATAAAAGCAATATGTATTTGGTGCTGGGGATCAGTTGTTATTGTGGTATTATTAACCATCCTATACTTCTTAAACTTTAGATTAAATGCTCAAGATCAAGAAACAAACTAGTATTAAAGTATTAGAACTAATTTGGTTGTTTCTTGGTATAAGTGCAATTATTGGAGTTGATTTATTATTTTTAAAGATATTTTCACCTTTGCTTGTTATTGGATTAACACTGCTTTCACTGGTTGTAATATATTTTATATTTAAGCCTAAATTTGTGCTTAAAGATATTAGGTTTGATTGGATTATCATTGTAATTCTAGCTTTTTCACTTTTAATTAGATTAGGTCCTTGGATATACCTTGAGGGTGGACAAGATCAAGGTGTGTATGTTGCAATGTCAAAGCAGTATGAGCTAAATGGTCAGCTTAACTTTAAGGATAATGTATATGAATTACTACCTGAGTATCTTAAGGAATATTATGGAAAAGAAAGGGGAGGTTGGTTTGCTTTAGGATTTAATAGGGCCGCTGATAGTACTATTAACACAAACTTTTATCCTGCCCATCCAGTCATGTTATCAATTGGAGGAGTTCTATTTGGAGATGAGAATCGGGTATATATGTTGACGGTTTTCTCTGTACTTTCTGTATTTATGGCATATTTAGTTGCTTTTGAATTAACTGGGAGAAGAAAAATTGGTTACTTATCAGCGATATTCATAGCAATCAGCCCTCTTCATCTGTATTTCTCGAAATTTCCAGTAACTGAAATTATGACATTAGCATTAAATCTTGGCGCTATATATTATCTACTCAAAGCAAAAAATAGTGGTAATTATTTGTATCTGTTGTTAAATCTACTGCTAGTAAATGTTACTTTGTACACAAGACTCACTTGGTTAATATCATTGCCTGTTTATATCTTTGCAATATTTTCAATCCTGGCCTACGAAAAGGATAAAAAGGGATATCGGGTTTGGATGGCATATTTAGTTGGAATAATTATATCTTTCCTTATATCAGTATTGTTTTACTACACACAGATTCCGTTTTTGTATAAGAATTTTTTAAGAGATATCTTTGATTACATACCTTCTAAAGTTTTCTATACATTATTAATTGCATCGCCATTAATTATCTATATCTTAACTACTTACCTTAAAAAGTATTCACAATTAGTATTAGAATTTTTATACAAATATAGGTTAGTATTCTTCTATTTAATTATCATTGCTTTGATTTATGTCTCTGCAAATGCTTTTTACAAAATGGTGTTTACTGATAGGTATGTTGGAACAAGATATGATTACTTCTGGGGTATGGCACGAGGTGGATGGGTAGTTCTTAAAGATATGGCGTTAAGCAGTCTGATTATTTATGTAACACCATTTGGACTTCTAGGATTACTTCTTGCTGGACACAAGATTAAATCACCTCAAAGTTTTTTTCTAATCTTACTCCTGTTGGCATATATGTTCTTCCACCTTTTCATTGTGAAATATACTCCATATCATTTCTATTATGCCCGTTACCAATTATCAGAAATTGTTCCAATACTTTTGATATTTGTAGCCTTTGTTACTGTTGAATTTATGGATAGTAAGAAATGGTTAGCTTACTTAATATGTGTTCCAATATTTATATACTCCATAATTTATATTCCTTTCATAACCCTTCAAGGGCAAGTCGGAATTACACCAAATATCTTTCACAAAATTTCAGAGGATGTGAATAAAGATGATGTGATAATGTATTTTAACCCTCACCCAAATTGGTCATCGAATTTTCTTTTCTCGCCTCTTAAATACTTCTATGACTTTAATGCAATTAAAATTGAAAACTTAGATGAAGCCGCAATGTATGGTGAATCTCTAGCAAATACTTATATTCTCTCAACAACTCAATTATATGGTGAGAATTACAAATATGTAGATAAATATAAATTTGAAAAAGGTTTCTTTACTAACGCCAAAGAGGATAAACCACCATTAGAAAATAAGATAAATGATTGGAAAATTCCATCCTGTGATTTGTATATACCTGAGAAATTCTGTGGTGGAGCAATTCCAATTAAATATCATAAAGCAAGTATTGATATTTACCTGTATAATTATAAAACAAGAAATTAATTAAACCTTAATAATATGAAATTAATAGTAATATCAATATGTAAAGATGAAGAGAAGACAATAGGTGAAGTATTAGATTTAATACCAAAAAAGATTGAGGGTATTGATGTGATTGAGAAATTGGTAATTGATGACGGGAGTAATGATAATACTGCAAAGGTAGCGCAAGAACATGGTGCTGTAGTTATAAGGAATGGTAGACAGAAAAGACTTGCATATTCATTCCAAAAGGCAGTTGAGTATGCGTTAGAAAATGGTGCTGATATAACAGTTAATATTGACGGGGATAATCAATTTGATGCTAGTGAAATCCCACTTCTTGTAAATCCGATTGTAGAAGGAAGAGCTGATTTTGTAGCTGCTGATAGATTTACAGATCCAAAGACAGGGAAATATCGAGAAATTGAGAATATGCCTAAATCTAAATATATAGGAAATATTCTTGGAGCATGGGTTGTAAGTAAAATGAGTGGTCAGAAATTTAAAGATGTAACATGTGGATTTAGAGCATATAGTAGAGAAGCTCTTCTGCATGTAAATATTAATAACAAGTTCACATATACTCAGGAAACATTCCAGGTAATTGCCGCTAAGAACTTAAATATTTTAAATGTTCCTGTAAGTATTAAGTACTTTAAAGGTAGAAAGTCTCGGGTTGTTGAGAATATTCCAATGTACGTATTGAAATCAGCCGGTAATATCTTAAAGGCCTTTAGAGATTATTCACCTCTCCAATTCTTTACATGGCTTGGAATGGTACCATTTATACCAGCGCTTGGTTGTCTGCTTTTTGTCGGTATTCACTATCTTAATTATGGAAGTTTTAGTCCATTTAAATTTGTAGGCGGTATTGGAATATACTTATTGAGTTTAGCAATTGTATCTTGGTTAGTAGCTATATTTACTGATATTCAAAATAGGGTATTACATAATCAAGAGAAGATATTGTACTACACGAAAAAGGCGTATTTTGATAGTAAAAGAAAATAATTAAAAAATATTTCAAATGAGAATTCTATTTTTTATCGTCCATCCTGCAAAATTTAGAATGTTTAGGGATACTGTAAATATTCTTAAATCTAAAGGGCATACAGTTGATTGGATAATTGTTACAAAAGACACGCTTGAAGAATTTGTTAAAGGTGAAGGTTGGGAATATACAAATATCTTTCCTGAAGGAAGAAGAATACAAGGATTACCGATAATTCTTGCAACTATCATTAATATGTTGAGGACTTTATTTAGACTTTTCAAATACACAAACGGTAAAAAATATGACCTATTTATCTCAAGTGATATTCTCTCATTTGTTGGTTGGTTAAAAAGAATTCCAACATTAATATTCCAAGATGATGATTGGGCAATTGTAAAAGAGTATGGCCTAATTTGGTTGTTTGCAACTAAAGTTATTACTCCTCAGTCATGTGACTTAGGACCATTTAATTATAAGAGGGTAACTTATAAAGGTAGTCATAAATGGGCTTACACCCATCCAGAATATTTCAAACCTAATTATGAAATAGTTAAATCTTTTAATCCAGAAGGTACAAATTACTCGCTAATCCGACTTGTCTCAATGACTGCTAGTCATGATAGAGGAAAGAAAGGGTTAAGTAATGAGCAAGCTCAGATATTGATTGATAAGCTAAAAACTAGGGGAAAAGTATATATAATCTCTGAAAGAGCACTACCACAAGAGTGGGAACAATATAGATTGACATTAAAACCAATTGATCATTTGCATGCAATGTATTATGCAGATATGTTTGTAGGTGATAGTCAAAGTATGGTTTCAGAAGCAGGACTTCTAGGAACTCCAGCCATTAGGTGTAATGATTTTGCAGGGAAAGTTAGCTATCTTAAAGAAGAAGAGGATGGATATGGATTGAATTTTAGTTTCAAACCTGAAAATTTTGAAGGTATGTTAAATAAAATGGACGAAATATTTTCGCTTGGCGATTTCAAAGCAGAATGGAGAAAGAGAGTTGAGAAATACGCTTCAGAGCATATTGATACTACTCAGTATTATGTAAACTTAATAGAAAGCTATGACAGATCTAAAAAGTAAAAACATATTGTATGTTACTCATTCATATAATAACTTTGTTAAATTCCAAGTTGAAATACTCTCTAAACAGTTTAATCATGTTTATGTTTTAGTAAGGCATAAACCAGTTACAAGCTTGTCAAAGTTAATACCTGTACAAGAGATTAAGTTTCATTCACTTGATTATAAAATTGATTTAAGTGATAAACCTGAAAATATTACAGTTATTCCTACGCCAATATGGTATTTACCATTTGATTATTTCTATAAAAGATTAGGACCTTGGCATTACAAAGCCGTAAGAAAAGCAGTTAAAAAACATAATATTAAGTTTGATATTGTTCATTCTCATATTCTTTGGAGTGCTGGGTATGCAGGAATGTTAATTGCTAAGGATTTCAATGTCCCTCATGTTGTTACAGCTCACGGTCAAGATATTTATAAGCAACCGTTTAAGGACGCTACTAGAAGAAAAGGAATTACAGATGTACTAAAGACCGCTTCTGAAATTATTACTGTAAGTCAGAATAATATGAGAATTATGAGAGATTTAGGTATTAAAAGTAAAGTTCACGTAATACCTAATGGCTTTGTTCATAAAATGTATATGCCACAAAATGTTGAAAAATTAAGAGAGGAGTTAGGATTACCTAAAGATAAGAAAATCTTCCTAACTGTTGCAAACCTTGAACATGTTAAAGGTTATGATATTTCACTAAATGCTATCTCGGAATTTATTAAGGATAATAAAGATTGCTACTTTGTTTGGGTTGGAGGTGGACCATTATTCTCAAAGCTAAAATCAGAGATAAAAAAGAGAGGACTCTCGGAATATATTTTAATGACAAACTTCCTGCGTCATAATCAAGTTGTGAAGTATCAACTTTGTGCTGATTATTTTCTGATGCCATCAAGAAATGAAGGTGTGCCTACAGTTCTGTTTGAATCTATGGCATGTGGATTACCATTTATTTCAACAAAAGTTGGAGGAATACCAGAACACGCTCGCGATTTTACAGGAATACTTGTAGAGAAAGAAAACGAAAAAGAGTTACTTGAGGCAATTAAAAAATGTGTAGAAACAAATTGGGAGCGAGGAAAAATAATAGAAAACTCTAAGCAGTATACTTGGGAAAATATATGTAAAAAAATAGAGAGCATTTATCGTAATTTATGTTAAAATGGTTCGATGCAATTAACAATTATCAAGCCGAAAAAATCAATATTTCATATCGATTTCAAAGAACTTTGGGGTTATAGAGAGCTATTTGCAACACTCGCCTTAAAAGATTTTCAGATTAGATATAAACAAACAGCAATAGGAGTTGTTTGGGCTATTATTAGGCCATTACTAACAATGGTTGTATTTTCATTCCTATTTGGAAAGGTAGCTAAACTACCTTCAGATGGAGTCCCTTATCCAATCTTTTCATACTCAGGAGTATTGTTGTGGACTTTCTTTTCAAGTGCAATAACACAAGCCTCAAGTAGTATGACTATGAACTCAAAATTAATAACTAAGATTTACTTCCCAAGAATTATTATTCCAACTTCTACAACTCTAGTTGCCTTTATTGATTACTTAATAGCCTTTGTAATTGTGTTTGGACTTTCCATTTATTATAAAGTTCCAATTACAACGCAAATCTTTTTTGTAATTCCAGCGCTGATATGTACTTGGCTACTTTCACTGGGAGTTAGTTACTTCTTTTCAGCAGCTAATGTAAAGTATAGAGATGTCCAATACGCTTTGCCTTTTCTGATACAGATCCTTATGTATGCCACACCTGTAATATATCCTGTTAAGTTAGCTGGAACATTTGATTGGATATTAAAGTTAAACCCAATGAGTGGACTAATTGAACTACACAGAGCTGCAATTCTCGGACTCAATATTGATTGGAGTCTATTTGCACTCTCGTTTAGTATGAGTTTTGGTATATTTCTTTTTGGTTATTTCTATTTTAGATCGGTTGAAAAATACTTTGCAGACTTAATATGAGACAAGATGAATTTGCAGTAACAGTTAAAGGTATCGGTAAGCAATATGTAATTGCTGAGAAGAGTAGATATTTAGCCATTAGGGATATTTTTGTAAAGCTTTTAAAGCTTCCAATAAATCTTGCCAAAGGTAAGAAGTTTAAGAAGAAAAGTACTTTCTGGGCAGCAAAAGATATTACATTTAATGTTAAACCTGGAGAAGTTGTTGGAATTATTGGTAGAAACGGTGCTGGAAAGAGTACATTGCTTAAAATTCTTTCCAGAATTACTGACCCTACAGAAGGTGAAATTACATATAAAGGGAAGGTTGCTTCTCTTCTTGAAGTTGGTACAGGATTTCATCCAGAATTAACTGGAAGAGAAAATGTATTCTTAAACGGTTCAATTCTAGGTATGTCTAAAAAAGAGATAGCATCAAAATTTGATGAAATTGTTGATTTTGCTGGTGTTAGAGAATTTATAGATATGCCTGTTAAAAGATACTCATCTGGAATGCAAGTTAGGTTGGCATTTTCAGTAGCATCTCACCTTGAGGCAGAGATTATGATCATTGATGAAGTACTTGCAGTAGGAGATGCTGAATTCCAAAAGAAATGCTTAGGAAAAATGGATGAGGTAACAAGAACAACAGGAAGAACGATATTCTTTGTGAGTCATGATATGGGTGCAATTAGAAGATTGTGTACAAGAGTAATTGTACTTGAAGGTGGAAAGATTGTTAAAGATGGTAATGCTGAAGAGGCTATTAATCACTATCTCAGTGAAATTAAATCAGTTTCTAAAATTAATCTTGAGAAGAGAGAAGATAGACGAGGAGATGGCGATGTCCGATTCACTGGACTATATCTGAAAGATCAAGATGGAAGAATAATTCCAAATACAATGACCGGCTTACCACTTGATATTGTTTTAAAGTATAAATCAAAAAGTTCGGAAGTACTTAAAAATTGTAGAGTATCATTAATAGCTACTGATAGGGTAGGGCAAGAGCTATTCAAATGTTGTACTTCATTAACACACGAAGGTAGTTTAAACCTTCAACCAGAAGGGGAGATTACCTGCCATTTTGATAGGTTACCTTTGAGTAAAGGTGAGTATTTGCTAAGAGCTTTTTTTGAGGTAAATGGAATAGTACAAGATAATATTGATGGAGCTGGATTATTAGAAGTACTTTCAGGTGGGTACTACTCAACAGGAAAAGGTGCTCCAACTGGATGGGAAGGTAAAGGAGTACTAATTGATCATAAGTGGGTCGCTTAAATTTATTCTCTTAATTCATGTTTAACAAATTAGATAGATTAATAACCGAGTTTAATTGGAATCTTAAGTATAAAGACCAATTAAAAGAGTTTAAAGATATTCATAAAGGTAAATCATGTTTCATTATTGGTAATGGACCATCACTTAACAAAATGGACTTATCTAAATTAACAAGTCATTATACTTTTGGTTTAAACAAAATATATATGATGTTTGATAAAGTAGATTTGAACCTTTCATATTTAGTTTCAGTACAACAGCATGTCATTGAACAAAGTAAAGAAGAATTCGAGAAATTTACCTTTCCAATGTTTCTTTCATATAGAAAATCAAAGGTTCATAACTTTAAAAACAAGAATATTAAATACATATTAACTGGTAATCCTAAAACAACATCTTTCCAGACAGATATTACAAAGAAAGTACTTGAAGGAGCGACAGTGACCTATGTTGCTATGCAGATAGCATATTACATGGGATTTGAAAAAGTATTTTTAATTGGAGTAGACCATAATTTCCAATTTGAAGGCAAACCTCTTGAGATTAAAACTATGCAAGGATCTGACCCAAATCATTTTGACCCTAACTACTTCAAAGGACAGCAATGGGGATTACCAGATTTAGAAACCTCTGAAAGGTATTACAACATCGCTAAAGAAACCTACGAGAAAGCTGGTCGTGAAATCATTGATGCAACCGTTGATGGAAAACTACAGGTGTATAAAAAGATAAGTTATGATCAAGCTTTGGCTGAAGCTTCAGTAAAATAATATGAAAAATATTCTTCGATTTATTAAATATTCAATTATCCCTTATTTCAAGGCAATCCCAACATATATCAAACAGGGGGAGTGTCAGTCATATTTTGACTGCGTTCTCTTTCATAAATTAGTATCAAAAGCTCCTGCATATTATGATAGAGCTCTAGAATATCCATGGGCATTAAAGAATGTAAATCTAACAAAAGGTAGATTCTTAGATGTCGGCTCCACAGTTGGAATTATGTTT